>ERZ1066118.191-NODE-191-length-64733-cov-14.615681_pt1 | contig 64733 bp, 64 predicted proteins | sample MGYA00382765_ERZ1066118 | MGnify/ENA primary metagenome ERZ1066118 (study PRJEB33369, sample SAMEA5778348) | biofilm metagenome | biome: Industrial cooling water; feature: Water cooling tower basin; material: Biofilm | place: United Arab Emirates | collected...
CGATTGGTCGTCCACCAGCGCAACGCCCGGCCATCATACAATTAAAATCACTACCCCTGAGACAAACCACCCAACGCCATGAGACGCGACATCTTGCCTTACAACCCCAAACTCAAGGCCCTGGCCCGTCAACTGCGGCAGCGGATGACGCTGGGCGAAGTGCTACTCTGGAACTGCCTCAAGCAGGGGCAGATGCTCGGCTACGACTTCGACCGCCAGCGTCCCATTGACGAGTTCATTGTCGACTTCTACTGCAAAGACCTTAAACTGGCCATCGAGGTGGACGGCCTCACGCATTCCTACGAAACGGCTCCCAACTACGATGCTTGCCGACAGGCCCGTCTCGAAACACTCGGCGTCAGATTTCTACGCTTCACCGACGAAGACGTGAAAAAGCGTCTGCCCTGGGTACTGGAGGCAATTGGAGGATGGATTTTGGAACATCAAGCCGACAATGGGCTGACTTGAAGAGGCACGTCTCCCTTCAGCGCGCTCATTGCCCACGCCGAACCCACCCCCCAGCCGCACGAGCCTGCCCACCCCCTCCCAGGAGGGGATTAAATTCAGCTCTCCCTTTTTGTGGCCGGATGGTGCATTTAGTCCCCTCTTGGGAGGGGGTGGGCAGGCTCGTGCGGCTGGGGGGTGGGTTCGGCGGCGTACTTCGCGCACTCTTGCATTTCTACAAAAATCTTAAATCCAGCAGGTTATCCGCATCTCAGGCGGCGTGTTACCTCCGTGCTATTCGTTGGGAACTCCGTGCTAACCCCGCCCCGGCGGGGCTTCTACCTTTGCCGCCGGTTTTCGCCGAAACACCCGCAAGAGTCGGCAACTTCCTCCCTCTTTTTCAACAATCACCCGAATGCAACGCGTAAAAGTAGTACCCGTTTTTGCACTGCTCCTGATGGCGCTTTGCGGATGCGAGAAAAGCCTCGTTGAGCGCGAACAAATCCCCCTGGCGCGGCAGGCCCGCACGGCACGAGCCGACGGGGTCATCAGCACTCCCCCCTCGAATGGGATTGGGGGTTTTGAACAGAATCCGGGCGGGCAACCGCTGCCGTACCCGACCATTACCCGGCAGACGTTCATTCCTCCGTACGGGCCGTTTGCCCATTTCAAAACGCTTACCTGGCGGATTGAGTGGCCGCACTACCCGGCCGGTACCGACCCCGACAAGATTCCGACGGTGTTTACGCTGTCAAACGGGGCACTCAACAGTTTCGATTTGCTCAACGGCCAGCCAGCCTCCTCGACCTACAAAACCAACTTTAACCTGTACCACAATGCCCAACTGGAAACGTCCAGAACGCTGTGGGACGAACTCATCCACGCGTTTGACGCGGGCGATGAGATGGAGATAACCTGGTTCAACAAGATCGATGTGTCGGTCAAGACCCTCGAACACTGGGTGAAAGAGCGGCCAAGTCAGTTTGGACACAACTGGGAGGACAACAACCAGGACCCGCCGGTGTACCAGCAGGGCGACGTCTTCCTCTTCAAACTGCTGGATCAGAACCGCCACGGGGGTATTCGCATCGTCTCGATGACGCCCCGCATCATCGAGGTGTACCTGGCCGTGCCGAACAACTGATTCGGCCCAACCGCTTCAAACCAATTTTCCAAAAATTCCGGGACGGGGCAATCCCCTTCGGCGGCGGAGCCGTGCCCGTTCCCATTCCCTAAAATCCCTTCATTTTTTCAAAACCATGAACAAGTCCCTTTTTAAACCCCTAGCCCTTGCCAGCGCTTTGGCCCTCGGCCTGGGCCTCCCAAGTCAGTCGAACGCCCAGCAATGGCTGACATCCAACGGCAACCTGTACGTACCATCGACCGTGAAAGTCGGCATCGGCACCGTTAGCCCCCAGCGGAGTCTGGAATTGCTGAGCGCGACGGACAATTACCTGCGCGTCGGCTCCCTGGGCGGGGCCTCACTCGGCAGCCAGACGGCGGGCATCGAACTGCGCCGGAGCCTGTTCAATGGCACGGCCAACGTGTGGTCGCTCAACAATGAAAACCACTTCCGCATCCGGCACAACGGCGACCTGCTGTTTGGCATGGCCCCCGACATGGCCCGGCTGGGCATCAACGTCGACAACCCGGTCGAGTTCACCATCTACGGGAAAAACGTCGTTAAATCGGGCAGTTCGGTTCTGGACGGTGCCCTGCGCCTGCACTCGAAGGTGGGCGGCAACATCCACATGCTGGCCCTCGACGGCAACCAAATCGAAAGCTCCGACCCACTGTACCTCAACAACGACTCCGACCAGAACATCCACCTCGCCAACGGCGGCGGCAAAGTGAAAGTGGGCACGACCGACAACGAAGCTCGCCTCAGCGTGGCCTCGGAAGGCGACATGCAGCTCAAGCTCATCAACCCCGGCAACGGGGGAGCCGCCTGGCGGGTTGGGGTAGCCAACGGCGGTTGGGCCGCCGGAGGAGGAAAACTGGTGTTCTCGAAAACGGCCAGTTCCGGCGACGCCACGATGGTCCTCACCCCCGCCGGGAACGTGGGCATCGGCCTGACCAATCCGTCAAAAACCCTTCAGGTGGACGGCACGACCAGCACGAAAATCCTCGAAATCACCGGCGGGGCCGATTTGGCCGAACACTTCGACGTCACCGGTGCCGATGCCCTGCTGCCCGGTACGGTGGTCAGCATTGACCCCGACCAGCCCGGCCGGTTGCGCGTGGCAACCCAGCCCTACGACCGCACCGTGGCGGGCATCGTCAGCGGCGCGGGCGACGTGCAGCCGGGGATGCTCATGGGCCAGGCCGGCACGCTGGCCAGCGGTCAGTACCCCGTGGCCCTGACGGGCCGGGTGTACTGCCGGGTAGACGCGGGGTACGGAGCCATCCGCCCCGGCGATTTGCTCACCACCTCGCCCACGACCGGCCACGCCATGAAAGCCAGCGACCCCGCCCAAGCGCAGGGGGCGATTCTCGGCAAAGCCATGACGGCGCTCGAAAGTGGCCAGGGCCTGGTGCTGGTGCTGGTGAGTTTGCAGTAAAAATTTTCAATCAACTTTTTCCATGAAAACGGTAAAACTGCTCCTCCTCGCGGGGAGCTGCCTGGTGAGCTTCGCGCTGCCGGGCCAGAAGCGGGTGCCGCACCCGTTCACGCACCGGGGCGAAGCGGCGAAAGAAGGCCGGTTGCAGGTGCTGGCCGAGGTCAGCTACCCCAACACCCGGTTCCTGCGGCTGTTTTTCAAAGGCACGCAGTTGGGCGAAACCAGCTACCTGCTCCTCGAAGCCGCCGACGGTGCCCAGCAGGTGCTCCGCCGGGCGGACCTCGAAAACTGGAAATTCAGTTCGGCCTACTTCAACGGCAGCACCGTGAAAGTGTCGCTCTTCGCGGCGGCGGGGGAGAAAAACCTCGTGAACCTCAGCGAAGCGATGATTACCGACGAGGAAGTCGAGCGCAACCGCAAGGCCCGACGCACGGCGGAAACCTCCGCCGCTTCACCCCGCCCAATGCTTTCCACGGCGGCCGACATTACCGAAACCCACCCCTACGCGAAAGCCGTAGGCCGGTTCACGAACGGAATTGAAGCGGCCGGCACGGGCTGGATTGCGCCCAACGGAGCCATCGTGACATACCCCGGCGTAGGTAGTGGCAACTACGACGTGACTGAATACAATTACGACGTGATCGAATTCAATGTTCCCGCTTCCGTTGGAACCACCGTCCAGCACCCGGCCCCTCAGGATCAGTACCCGGTGGATCTCGGGGGCAAAACCGAAGGGTATCATAAGTTTGTCTTTGAAGGAGAGGGTTCGGTATCGCAGGCAGGTTGGGCCGTTCTGGAGGCACTTCCGAACGAAACAGGGTTGCGGCCGGGCGAACGCCAACAGGAGTACTTTCGCATTGCCAGAAACCCGACCAATCACGCCCTTGACGACCAGGAGGACGCGTCGGTCGACCTGTTTCATTACGGAAATTTTAATGGCCCCGTGCTGGAAGGCTATTCAAACTTCAAAAACCTGCAACTCACGCAAACATCCCTGCAGAAGCAGAACTCCCTCCTGAAATATGACCTCCCCTACGCAAGCGACGACCGTGACCTGTTCGTGGTGTATTTCATGAACAATTATTCCTGGGCTCACGGCGCTCCCATTGCTTACGAGGGTTCCAACGTGGCCATCGGCGTGCATAACGGCTTCGACCAAGCAGATCCCGCCGCTGTTGGACCTGGTTTCCGGAGCGACGGTTTCCGCGACGGTGTGGCCCGGCTCTTCACCCAAAAATCGGCCTACCTGGATTGGAATGGAGTAAGCAATCAGCCTAACGGTCAGATTGATAAGCCCTACCTTACCGTGCAGCAGGCGGCTCAGCACGCGCCCACCGATTACACGGTCTACATCGCCAAAGGAACGTATCCGGGGGCCGTTACCTTCAACCGGCCCCTGACCCTGCGGGCACCGGTCGGCACCGTCAAGATTGGAGCCAACCAGGTGGTGGCCCGAAGGGCCGCCGGGTCGGCCATCCCGCCGCACTGGCTGGAGGACGCGCCGTCCCTATCGTTTGAAGACCAATCGGCGGAGGAGCGCCGGGTGGTGGCCTCGCCCAACCCGTTCCGCGACGAGGTAACCGTCAGCTACGAAGTTTCCCGGAAAGGCCCCGTGTCGGTGGCGGTGTTCAACGGCGGCGGCGCGGAAGTGGCCCGGCTGGTGTCGGGCGAGGCGGAGGCCGGGCACCACACCGTGCGGTGGGGCGGCACCGACCGCACGGGCACGCTCGTCGCGCCGGGCCTGTACTTCGTGCGGGTCAACACCGGCAGTCAGACCCTGACGACCAAAGTGCTTAAACAGTAATCCCTTCCTTTTTTCAAAATGAAAACAACAGTGAAAAACTTCGTAGCCGCCATTGGGTTGGGAATCGCCCTGGCGGGTACGGCACTGGCGCAGACGCCACCGGAAGAGGTGGCGAAACGAACCGGCAAGGCGCAGATGGCCGTCGTCGAATTTACGCCCGGCCCGAACGTGGCGGAGATGTCGCCGGAAGCCAAGCGGCAGCTTCAGGCCAGCATCGCGTTCCGGTTGATGAAAACCAACCGCATTCACGTCGTGGACGTCCGGCACACGCGGGAGGCGTCGCAGGCCGCTCTGGCGGCGGTGAACGGGGCTTCGACGGCGGCGGCCGTAAAGGTCGGCAAGCAGCTCCGGGTCAGTTACGTGCTGACGGGGACGGTCGAAGAGTACAATTCGCAAGGCTCTGCCACGCTCAAAACCCGGCTCGTCGAGGTTGCCACCGGAAAAGTCAAGCACGCCGACGAACTGTCGCACCGGACCACCGACCGAATGTATACCGGCGGTGATGCCGAAATGAAGGCGAAGGTGTTGCTGCCGATCACCTTAAAATTGGCGGACACGCTCGCGGGCGAGGCGCTTTAAACCAACACTAACGATGACTTCTCATCAAATTCAACTCGTCAAAGATTCCTACCGACGGGTCGCCGCGCTGCCCGTCGAGGCCGTCGGGAAACTTTTTTACGACCGGCTGTTTGCCACGGCCCCGGAGGTTCGGCCCCTGTTCAGCCGCACGACGGTACCTGAGCAATCGAAGAAACTGCTGGCCACGCTCACCTACGTCGTCACCCGCCTCGACCGGCTCGACAGCGTGGTGGCCGACGTGGAAGCCCTGGCCCGTCGGCACGTCCGGTACGGCGTTCAGGAACACCACTACGTTTTGGTGGGCCAAGCCCTGCTCTGGACGCTCGAACAGGGCCTGGGCGACGCCTGGACGCCCGAGGTAGGGTCGGCCTGGCAGGCCTGCTACGCGCTGCTGTCGGAGACGATGCTCAACGCGACCGTAACGGCCTGACGGGTGGAGGAGCCGAAGCCGGCTCATAGGCTACGCGGTGGGAGAAGTATTTTTTGTTTCGGAAAACCCCAAACGCCCCGCCAACCCAGGTCAGGGCCTTTGGGGTTTTTTCGTACCTTTTGCGGCTGTTTTCCCACCCGACCACTCCATGCGCGCCGCTGTTTTGTGTTGCCTGTTTGCCGTTCTGGGCCTGTCGGCCTGCCGCCGCGAAAAAACGTTGTTCGAGCGCGTCTCCGCCGACGATTCCGGGTTGCATTTCATCAACCAAATCACCGAAAACGACTCCATCAACGCCCTCGATTTCGAGTACCTCTTCAATGGCGGCGGTGTGGGCGTGGGCGACTTCAACGGCGACAGCCTGCCCGACGTGTTTTTCAGCGGCAACCAGGTGCCGAGCAAGATTTTCTTAAACCGGGGAAATCTGAAATTCGAGGACATCACGAAAGCCTCTGGCATCCACACGCCCTACTGGAGCACGGGCGTGTCGCTGGTGGACATCAACGCCGACGGGCGGCTCGACGTGTACCTCTGCACGGTCAACCCCCGCCGGGGCAAATCCTCGCCCAACCAGCTTTTCCTGAACCTCGGTAACGACAAGTCCGGCATCCCCCGATTCCGCGACGTGGCCGCCGAAGTGGGCCTGGCCGATACGGGCTACAGCACCCACGCCGCCTTTTTCGACTACGACCTCGACGGCGACCTCGACTGCTACCTGCTCACCAACGCCCTCGAAGAGTACAACCGCAACCAACCCCGGGGCCAAAGCACCGACGGTAAGGGCAAAAGCACGGACCGGCTGTATCGGAACGAGGGGCAGGGGGCAGGGGGCAGGGGGCATGGGGCCTTTGACTCCTCGCCCCCTGCCCCTCGCTCCCTGCCCCGCTTCACCAACGTCTCCGCCGAAGCGGGCATCACCGCCGAAGGCTGGGGCTTGGGCGTGGTCGTGGCCGACTTCAACCGCGACGGCTGGCCCGACGTGTTCTGCGCCGACGATTTCCAGTCCTCGGATTTGCTGTGGATAAACAACCGGAACGGTACTGGTCGGCATGCCGGGTTTACGAATCAGGTCGGCGCGTACTTCAACCACGGCAGCTACAACGCGATGGGGGCCGACGCGGGCGATTTGAACAACGACGGCTACCCCGAAGTGATGACCAACGACATGATGCCCGAAGACAACCGGCGGCAGAAATCCATGTTCGGCAGCCAGAGCTTCGACCGCTACCACCTCGGCCTGCAAATGCGCTACGAGCCGCAGTTCGTGCGCAACGTGCTGCAACTCAATCGCGGACCGCAGCCGGGCGGGGGACACCCCGTTTTCAGCGAAATCGGCCAGCAAACCGGCGTGTACGCCACCGACTGGAGTTGGAGCGCGCTCTTTGCCGACTTCGACAACGACGGCTGGCGGGACATCCTCGTCACCAATGGCTACCCGAAGGACGTGACCGACCTCGATTTCGTGGCCTACACCAGTCAGTTCCGGAATTCTTTTTTCGGGAAAGACACCGTCGCCGACCGCGAGAATCACCAGAAAATGCTCGACCTCATCGGCGTGAAAAAGTCGAACTGGGCCTTCCGCAACCGCCTCGGCGAACCGGGCAGCGACCGCACGGCCCTGCGCTTCGAGAACGTGACCGAACGCTGGGGCCTCGACATCCCCTCGTACTCCAACGGGGCCGCCTACGCCGACTTCGACCGGGACGGGGATTTGGATGTGGTCGTCAACAACATCAACGACGAGGCGTTTTTGTACCGGAATACGCTGAACGACGGGAAAAGCAACCCCGAACAGCCCCGGCCGCACTTCCTCCGCGTCAACCTCGTGGGCACACCCCAAAATCCCTTCGGCCTCGGCGCGAACGTGGACGTGGTGGCCGACTCCCTCCGCCTCACCGCCGAGCACACGGTGTACCGGGGCTACGTTTCGACTGTCGAACCGACGCTGCATTTCGGCCTCGGTGGGGCCGCCCGCGTGGACACGCTCCGCGTTCGCTGGCCCGACGGGCGCGTGTCGCGACTGACCAACCTGGCCGCTGACCGGGTGGTGACGGTGCGGTACGAAACCGCTGAAGCGGTTGCCCCGCCGCCCGCCGCCCGGCCCGAAACGCCATTTTTTGAAGAAATCAGCGGAAAAAACGGCCTGCTCGCCATTCACCGCGAAAACGCCTTCGCCGATTTCAAGGAACAGGTGCTGCTGCCCCAGCTTTACTCCCGCAACGGCCCCGGCCTCGCCGTGGGCGACGCCGACGGCAACGGCCTCGACGACGTGTACGTGGGCGGGGCCTCCGAGCAGCCGGGCACCCTGTTTTTGCAAACGAAACCCGGCGTTTTTTCGGGAAAACCCCTGCCCAAAACCGACGCCTCCAACCGAGGCGACGACATGGGGGCGCTCTTTTTCGACGCCGACGCCGACGGTGACCTCGATTTGTACGTGGTCGTAGGCGGCAACGAGTTTGACGAAAACGCCGCCCGCTACCAGGACCGGCTCTACCTCAACGACGGGCGCGGCAACCTGACCTTCGCCGCCAACGCCTTGCCCGACACCCGGTCCAGCGGCTCCTGCGTCACCGCCGCCGACTTCGACCGCGACGGCGACCTCGACCTCTTCATCGGCGGGCGCGTGGTGCCCCGCAAGTACCCCCTGCCTGCGAGGAGTTATTTGCTGCGGAACGATTCGCGAAGGGCAGGAGGCAAAGGGCGAATGGTAAACGCCAACACCCCTCAGCCCTCAGCCCCAAGCCTCCTGCCCCTTTTCACCGACATCACCCCCGACGCCCTGAAAACGGTGGGCCTCGTCTGCGCCAGCCTCTGGACCGACTACGACAACGACGGCTGGCCCGACCTGCTCGTGGCGGGTGAATGGATGGCCCCGACGTTTTTCAGGAATGAAAAAGGGATTCTCAATTCTCAATTCTCAATTCTCAATTCTCAACTCAAGGGCTGGTGGAACTCCCTCGCCGCCGGGGATTTCGACGAGGACGGCGACGTGGACTACGTGGCGGGCAACCTCGGGCTCAACAACCGCTACCAGCCCACGCCCCAGCAGCCGGTTGAGCTTTTTGCGAAGGATTTCGACCAGAACGGCACCCTCGACCCCATCATGGGGCATTACATCGGGGGCAAGCTGTACCCCTCGGCCCCCCGCGACCAACTGGCCGAGCAGATTCCGCCCCTGAAGAAAAAGTTCACTTCCTACGCCCAGTACGGCGGGCTGATGCTCAACCAAATCGTGGACGAGAACGTGGCCAAAGGTGCCCTGCACGTCACGGCAACCACGTTCGCCAGCAGTTTCATCGAAAACAAGGGCGGGGGGAAGTTTGCAATCCGCCCCCTGCCCGACATCGCCCAGGTGGCCCCGATTTTCGGGATGCAGGCCACCGACGCCGACGGCGACGGTCACCTCGACCTGCTGCTGGTGGGCAATTCCTACGCCACCGACGTGCTCGTGGGCCGCTACGACGCGGGCAAGGGGCTGCTCCTGCGGGGCGACGGGCGGGGCGGATTTTCACCCGTTTCGCTCCAAAAAACCGGTCTCCTCGCCGACCGCGACGCGAAGGCTCTGGCGATGGTCGCCACCGGCCCACGGGAGTGCCTCTGGCTGGTGAGCAACAACAACGACACGCTCCAGGTGTTTAGACCCACGCGCCCGCTGACCCGCCCGGCCCTCAAACTGGCCCCCGACGACGTGGCGGCCCTGCTCACCTTGCCCAGCGGCAAAACCCGCCGGGTGGAGTTTTACCACGGCTCCGGCTACCTCGGCCAGTCGTCGCGGTGGTTGCCCACCGACGGGCTGCGGGCGGTGACGGTGATTGACGCGCATGGCCGGAAACGGAATGTACCGTTGTAGTCTGAACCGCGATTGGCCGGGATTTTAGGATGGACAGGATTGAAATTCAAAAGTCAATCATCCTTCAACTCCTAAAATCCCGGCCAATCGCGGTTCAGACTACTCCTCGTAAATCATCTTCCGCGTCATGCCGCCGTCCACGATGAAATTCTGGCCGGTGACGAACGAGGCTGCCTCGTCGAGCAGGAAAAGCACCATCCGGGCCACGTCATCGGCCTGGCCCACGCGGCCCGCCGGGTGCTGAGCGTGGTCGATGCGGCGGAGTTTTTCGGGCTGGCGAATGCTGCGTTTTTTCAGCCCGCTCACGTCAATCCACCCCGGACTGACGCAGTTGACGCGCACCGTCGGCCCCAGGCTCACGGCCAGCGCGTGGGTGAGGGCCACCAGTCCGCCTTTCGTGGCGGCGTAGGCTTCGGCGTCGGGTTCCGACTGGAAGGCCCGCGTCGAGGCGATGTTGACAATGGCCCCGCCCGCTTCGCGCAGGTGCGGGGCGGCGTGTTTGGCGCAGAGAAACGCCCCCGTCAGGTTGACGCCGATGACCCGGTTCCAGTCGTCGAGCGTGAGGTCGTCGAGGGGTTTGAAATCGGAAATGCCCGCGTTGTTGACCAGGAAATCCACCCGCCCGAACTGCTTCAGGGTGCGGTCGAGGGCGCGGCGCACGTCGGCTTCCTTCGCCACGTCGCAGGGCAGGGCGAGTAGGGCGTCGGGGCGGTTGAGGTCGGCGGCGGTTTCTTCGGCGGCTTCGGGGTCGGCCTCCCAAATCGCGACGCGGCAGCCCGCCCGCAGCAGGTGTTCGGCCATCACCCGCCCGATACCCTGCCCACCTCCGGTAACGATGGCGACTTTTTCGTTCATGGCACTTCGTTGAAGGGATGTGTTGAAACGCATCTTTTCCCCTGCAAAAACAAAACCCCGGCACCATTGGGCCGGGGTTTTCAAGCGTCTAAAAATTGCAGGCTTACTTCGCCAGCTTCGCCTTCAGGTTCGCGTCGAGCGTTTCGAGGAAATCCTCCGTGTAGAGGTAGTGCTCCCCGGCCACCAACGGGCCGCTGTACACCGATACGGCGAGGTCTTTCGTCATCTTGCCGCTCTCCACCGTTTCCACGCAAACCTGTTCGAGGGCGTTGCAAAAGTCAGTGAGGTCTTTGTTGCCGTCGAGCTTGCCCCGGAAAGCCAGCCCCCGCGTCCAGGCGTAGATCGAGGCGATGGGGTTGGTCGAGGTTTTGTTGCCTTTCTGGTGTTCGCGGTAGTGGCGGGTCACGGTGCCGTGGGCGGCTTCGGCTTCCATCGTCTGGCCGTCGGGGGTCAGCAGCACGGAGGTCATCAGGCCCAGCGAGCCGAAGCCCTGCGCTACGGTGTCGCTCTGCACGTCGCCGTCGTAGTTTTTGCAGGCCCACACGAAGTTGCCGTTCCACTTCAGGGCCGAGGCCACCATGTCGTCGATGAGGCGGTGTTCGTAATGCACGCCCTTGGCCTGGAATTCCTGCTCGTACACTTCCTGGAAAATGTCCTTGAAGCGCCCGTCGTACTTTTTCAGAATCGTGTTTTTCGTCGAAAGGTACAGCGGCCAGCCTTTTTGCAGGGCCACGTTGAAGCAGGATTTGGCAAAGCCGCGAATGCTCTCCTCGACGTTGTACATGCCCATCGCCACGCCGGGGCCTTTGAAGTTGAAAACTTCGAATTCCTGCACGCTGCCGTCTTCGCCCTCGAATTTCATCGTCAGTTTGCCCTTGCCCGGCACCACGAAATCGGTGGCGCGGTACTGGTCGCCGAAGGCGTGGCGGCCGACGATGATGGGGGCCGTCCAGTTGGTCACCAGGCGGGGCACGTTGCTGATGACGATGGGTTCGCGGAACACGGTGCCGTCGAGGATGTTGCGGATGGTGCCGTTGGGCGACTTCCACATCTGCTTCAGGTTGAACTCCTTCACGCGCTGCTCGTCGGGCGTGATGGTGGCGCATTTAATGCCCACGCCGTACTGTTTGATGGCGTTGGCGGCGTCGACGGTCACCTGGTCGTTGGTCTCGTCGCGGTACTCGATGCCGAGGTCGTAGTACTTGAGGTCAACGTCGACGTAGGGAAGAATGAGTTTGTCTTTGATGAACTTCCAGATGATGCGGGTCATCTCGTCGCCGTCGAGTTCGACGACGGGGTTGGCCACCTTGATTTTTTCCATGCCGGGTCAGAAAATTTTAAATAATGGTCAGCAGAATAGGGGGCAAAGGTACGCACTGGGGCCGAAACGGGAAGCCCGCCGGTTGGGGTTTGGGCGGAAAAGGTGGTAATTTTGAGGCGGTAAAGCTGCACGTTCATGCCCACCTTGCCCGTTTTTGACTACCTCGAAGAACTGGACTGCTTCGTTGTCAACCCGGTTTTTGCCGAGGTGGTGGACATCCTGGGGTTGAACGAATGGCACCCCGCCGTGTGGGTCGGGCGGTATTTTGCGCTGGACAACGACTTCGGCGAGCACTGGTTCGACAACTGGCCCGAGCGCGATGCGTTGCAGAAGCGGGCCGAAGCGTTAGGCTACGACAAAAGTGAATTGATGGTGGTGGTGCCGTTCCGCTTCAAAGACGACGAAGATGGCCCCTGCCACAGCGACGACCAGCGAAAACGATTCTGGACGGACGTGTTGAAATCGTTGCGGTTGAGCCTGGAAACCATCATTGAGGAGGCCAGGCAGCACAAACATCCGGAGTTGACGGCCAACGAACTGGAAGAAGCCATCGAAGAAGTGACTCAACTCGTTGCAAACTCATGAGCGTTCTTGAACTCGAAAAAGAAGTGCTGGATTCGCCCACGGCGTACCTGATTCTCAACCGGATTCAGGAAGCGCTTGAGCGCGAGAAGGCCGAACGGCAGCGGTTTTACGAAATCATCGATGAAGACCGGAAGATGGAATTCATCAACGGGCAAATCGTGTTTCAGTCGCCCGTAAAACGCTCGCACAACTCGGCGACGCTGACCATTGCCCGTTTGCTCGACACGTTCGTGACCGAACACGATTTGGGCTGGGTCGGCATCGAAAAAATCCTGGTTTCGCTCACCCGCAACGATTACGAGCCGGACGTCTGTTTCTGGAAAACCGAGAAAGCCACCGCTTTCACCGATGCCCAGATGCAGTTCCCGGCACCCGACCTCGCCGTGGAAGTGCTTTCCAAAAGCACCCAAAAAACCGACCGCGAAACGAAATTCGCCGACTACGAAGCCCACGGCGTGGGCGAGTACTGGCTGGTGGACACCGACAAAAAAATCGTGGAGCAGTACGTACTCGAAGAAGGCCGCTACGAACTCCGCATGAAAAGCAGCGACGGAATGCTGACCTGCGAGGCCATCGCGGGGCTGGCGTTTCCCGTCGGGGCAATTTTTGACAAGAAGCAGACGAACCGAATCATCAACCGGATTTTAGCCGGAACGTAATCAAATCATCATGTTCGAAAACCTCCAGGATAAACTCAACAAAGCCATCCGCACCCTGAAAGGCTCGGGGCGGATTACCGACGTCAACGTCGCCAGCACGGTCAAGGAAATCCGCCGGGCGCTGATGGACGCCGACGTCAACTACAAAGTCGCCAAGGAAATCACCGACGAGATTCGGGAAGAGGCGATGGGCCAGAAAATCATGATTGCCGTCGAGCCGGGTCAGATGCTGGTCAAAATCGTGCAGGACAAACTGACCGAACTCATGGGCGGCGAGGCCCAGGGCATGACCCTCAAGGGCGACCCGGCTATCGTGCTCATCGCGGGCCTCCAAGGTTCGGGGAAAACCACGTTTTCGGGCAAACTCGCCAATTTGCTCAAGAAATCGGGCCGCAACGTGCTGCTGGTGGCCTGCGACATCTACCGCCCCGCCGCCATCGAGCAGTTGAAGGTGCTCGGCGGGCAGGTCGGCGTGGAGGTGTACGCCGAGCCGGAAAATAAAAACGCCGTCGAAATCGCGCAGAACGCGATTGCTTTTGCGAAGAAAAATGGCAAAAAAATCGTCATCGTCGACACCGCTGGCCGTTTGGCCGTGGACGAGGTGATGATGCAGGAAGTCGAAAACCTGAAGGCCGCCCTCAACCCCAGCGAAACGCTCTTCGTGGTCGATTCGATGACCGGCCAGGACGCCGTCAACACGGCCAAGACCTTCAACGACCGCCTCAACTTCGACGGCGTGGTGCTGACCAAACTCGACGGCGACGCCCGAGGCGGGGCCGCGCTGAGCATTCGGCACGTGGTCGAAAAGCCCATCAAGTTCATCTCGACGGGCGAGAAAATGGAGGCCCTCGACCAGTTTCACCCCGACCGGATGGCCAGCCGCATCCTGGGCATGGGCGACGTGATTTCGCTGGTTGAAAAAGCCCAGCAGGCGTTTGACGAAGACGAGGCCCGGCGCATCAGCAAGCAGATTCGCCAGAACCAGTTCAACTTCGAGGACTTCCAGTCGCAGTTGCAGCAGATCAAGAAAATGGGCAACATCAAGGACTTGATGGGCATGATTCCCGGCATGGGAAAAATGGTGAAGGACCTGGAAATCGACAACGATTCGTTCAAGCCCATCGAGGCCATCATCGGCTCCATGACGCCCCACGAGCGCCAGAACCCCGACGTCATCGACGCCAACCGCAAGCGCCGCCTGGCCGCCGGGTCGGGCACAAGCCTCCAGCAGGTCAACAACCTGATGAAGCAGTTCGACGACATGCGGAAAATGATGAAGCAGATGAACCGCATGCAGGCCAGCGGCGGCAAGGTGCGGATGCCGGGGTTGCCGAGAAGGTAAAATAGTTCGAAGTTCAGAGTTTGAAGTTCAAAGTTTATGACCCCCGTAACTTTGAACTCCAAACTCTGACTCGAAACACATGCAACCCCTCGCCCTCGACCACGTCGCCCTGTTCGTGTCCGACGTGCCGCGCAGCGTCCATTTTTACCGGAACATCCTCGGCTGGGAGCCGCTGCCCCGGCCCGCGTTCGATTTCCCCGGCGCGTGGTTCCACCTCGGCGGCAGGCAGCAACTGCACCTCCTCGGCGACGAGCACGCGACGCCGCTGCTTGACCCGTCCGTCTTCGGTTCCCGCCGCAACCACTTCGCCGTGCGCGTGGCCAGCGTGGCCGAAGCCGCCGCGTACTTCGCCGAACGGGGCCTGACCTTCACCGGCCCCAAGCCCCGCCCCGACGGCGTGCCACAAGTATTCTTGCAGGACCCGGATGGGTATTGGATTGAATTCAACGAGTAGGGGTTTAGAGTTTAGGGTTCAGCGTTTAGAGTATTTTGTCAACTCTAAACGCTGAACCCTAAACTCTAAACTTTGCGCTTCAAACCAACTCCACCCGCGCCGGGTACGGCAAAAAACGCTCGTCGTGGGTGAGGATGGTCAGGCCCTCGGCGATGCTCTGGGCGATGATAAACCGGTCGAAGGGGTCCTGGTGGTGGGGGGGCAGGTTGACCAGGATTTTGTAGTGCTCGAATTCGTAGGGCAGAATCTGGAAACCGTTGTCCAACAGTTCCGTTTCCAGGCGCGGGAAGGGTACGCCCAGGGTCAATTCGCCCGTGCTGGTTTTGATGGCCAGTTCCCAGAGCGTGGCCTGGCTGACCATGAGTTGGTGGGCCGGGTCGTCGAGCAGACGCCGGGTGTCGGCACTAAGTCGGGAATCGTCGAGCGCGTGCCAGAGCAGCACGTGCGTGTCAACGAGGTATTTCATGCGTGGAGGTAAGCCTCAAAGCCGGGCGGCGTCGCGTCGAAGTCCTCGGCGACGTGGACGAACACGTCCTTGCCCCAGCCCGCCCGCCGGATGGGCACCGACTCCAGGGTGGGCTGGCTTTGCTTCAGCTCGGAAAGTTTCTGTAGAAGTTTGGCATCGCGGGTGCGGGAAATCCACTCAATCAGGTCGAGTTTCTGACGGGCCAGGTCCATATCGGTGGTGTTTCTCGGAAAGTTAGGGTCATTTTTTTGTTGCTGCCAAACGTTTTTGGCAAAAAATTTGCGGCGCTGGGCGGCTCGATTTTTTGTCGTACCTTCGCCGTCCTGCCCCTTCAACCGCCTCGCCGTCAGCCTTCCGGCTTTTCGCCTAACCACACTTCCCGATTTTCTTCGAAAAATTTTTCCGCGCCGGGCAACCGTCCGGGCCGTGCCCGCATTTCTCGCGTTGAATGCCGCCTCTGATGCCACTCTCCGACGTGATTGACCGCTGCCGACGCGGCGACGCCCGCGCCCAGCGCCGGGTGTACGAGCGATACGCCGGGCGACTGTTTCGCGTGGCCCAGCGGTACCTGCGCCAGCACGCCGACGCCGAGGACGCGCTCGTGCGGGGGTTTCAGAAGGCCTTCGCCCAACTGCCCCGCTTCGAGTTTCACGACGAAGCCCGGCTGGTGGGCTGGCTGAAAACCATCGTCGTCAACGAGTGCCTGATGCAACTGCGGCAACGGAGCAGCTTCGCGCTGGTGCCCGATTGGGAGGCCGCCGACGTGCCCGTGGACGAGGAGGCCCTCGACCGGCTTTCGGCGGAAGAAATCCACGATCTCATCCGCCAACTGCCCGACGGCTACCGGACGGTGTTCAACCTCTACGCCCTCGAAGGCTACACCCACGCCGAAATTGCCGAGCGGTTGGGCATCAGCGAGGGCACGTCAAAATCCCAACTCAGCAAGGCCCGGCAGCTTTTGCAGCGAAAAATTTTGGAACGCCATGACGAACGACCGGTTTTATCAACGCCTGAGCGAAAAACTCGCTGACCTGCCCGACGACCCGGCCTTCGACGCCGAGGGCGCCTGGACGCGGATTCAACCGCCGCGGCGGCGGGCGGTGGCCGCGTGGCTGTGGCCGACGGGCCTGGCGGCGAGCGTGCTGCTGGTCGTGGGCTTTTGGTTTTTCGGCAACCAGCCGGAACCTGCGCGGAACGCCGTGGCGACGTTGTCAGCGCCCGCGCCCCGCGTTGCGCAACGAGCAGCGGCGGTGCCGCCCCCAGCGACGGCTCCCCGTGCGTTGGCGAAACTCAAATCCGTTCAACGGGTGGTGCCACAGCCTGTTGCGCCGCCCGACGTTGCGCCGGTGCTGGTTCCCGACGCTAGTCCCGTTTTGCCCAATCCTGAACCGGCGGTTGCGCCCGTTGAAGTGGCTGCCGAATCCAAGCCCCAACCCGAACCCGTCGAAACCCCCGGCACCGTCGTGCTGACGATTCCGGTGCCGGGCGAAGACGCGCCGCCCGTCCGCAAGCCCTTCGTGACCCGGCTGTTCAAGCAGTGGAAGCGCTACAACCGGGGCGAAACCGTCGATTGGGAAGACCTCGGCCTGAAAGCGTTCCGCCTCACCAAAGCCCGCACCGACTCCACGCGCACCTCGAATTAAGCCTGACAACCTTTCAATTTTCAAGAAAATGAAAACCCAATTCCTGGGCCTGGCCCTGCTGTGCCCCACCCTAACCTTCGCGCTCGACAATCCCGCCGATTCGATTCTGGTGAAAGTTGGCAAACGAGCCAGCGTGACGTTTTTTGGCGAAAAAAAGGCCGACCTCAAAACCCTCGAACAGTACGACTGGAACGCCATCGTCCGCGACATGAACGCCAAACTCGGCCTGACCACCTCCGCCGAACCCCGGCAGCACTACGTGGATTTGCTGGGGAACAGCTACTTGCAGGATTCGTCGCTGCGGAAGGGCGGGAGCGTGGTAAAAACCTCGGAACTCGAAGCCGACCAGCCGGTTACGCGGGCGAAAATCCGTACGGATTTGCGGAACCTGCGGAATCAAATTCAGTTTGGGATTTCGGCTGGCTGGCTTTCATCAGGGGGTGGGACACCGCCGGAGATAATTTTTCCATCCTGGTACGATGAACTGGGAATCAGAACGGGTGCCGGGAAGCGCTACGGAGTGAATTTTTTCCGAAACACCATCTTGCGCAAACTCGGAAACCGGCGAAACTTTCTGTTGCAATGGGGTGGGGAATTCTCGCTCAATCGCCTTCGCACGGGCGAACCCATTGAATATTTGTGGGAAAGGGATGTGAATTTTTCGCCGGAAATTCCTGACGGTCAACTGTTCAACAACACGGGCGGTACCATTGTCACGCTGCCCGGCTTTGGGCGATTTCTCCGGCAACCCATCGTCAAAAAAACATACAACGCCACGTACTTCGATGCCCTTGTTTTGCCTACGCTGCGATTTTATAACGCCGCCGGGGAACGGACCTTTCAGGTTGGTCTGGGTGGTTTTGCCGGAATCCGATTAGGCCATAACGAGCGGACCGTTTACAAAATCGATGGTTCAGGTCATTACGCTGACAAGCGCGTCGCTCCTCGGGCCAGCTACGCGCCGCTTCATTGGGGTATCGCAGCGGCCGTGGCCTACCGTAATATTTCCTTATTTGGTCGGCACGAGTTCAATTCATTTGGATTTTTATTCAACTACCGCCCTCGCCTAACCACAATTGGAGTGCAGCTTTCAACGCTTTGACCTGACGCGGCAAGGATTTTTCGCTTGGTCATTTCACCAAACCCCGGTTCTGGCCGATTGACCATGAAAACCATCGACAGCTTCCACCAACTCTCCCGCGCCCGGCAGTACGAACTGGTCAGTGAATTTGGCACGTACCTGGGTTCGCGGATACTGGAAAACGTCACGTTCGTGCTCTACGACCTCGACGGGTTTTTCATCGAAGTGAAGTACGACGGGGCCACCGACCGCCTGCCCCAACTCATCGCCTTCAGCACCACCCGGCGGCTGGAGCCATACCTGCGGGCCATCCAATTGGATTTTTCCTGAACCCGGCGGAAAAAACGCCCCGCTCACGCCCCGATTTTTCCCCACCAGGCTTTCACCCGGCTCACCAGCCCCGATTCCGTCAGTAGGGTGGGGTTCTGCAACACGTCCTGCACCCGTTGGGCCGTCAGACGGCGGTCGGGGGCGACGGTCAGCAGGCGCTCGATGAGCCGCTGGGCGAAGGGCGAGAGGTCCGGGCGGAGCCGGGTGGGGGGCAGGTAGTCGGCTTTTTGAATCAACCGCCCGATTTCCGAATCCGTCGCGCCGCCGAAGGGCGGGTAGCCGGTCAGCATTTCGTAGAGCAGCACCCCCAGCGCCCAGCAGTCGGAGGCGGGTGTGGCTTCGCCGGTGAACTGCTCCGGGGCCATCGAAGCCGCCGTGCCGACCACGTGGCCTTCGGAGGTCAGCTTGGGCGAATCGCCCGCGCGGGCCAGGCCAAAATCCAGAATTTTCGCGTGGCCCGCCGGGGTGATTTTCACGTTGCCCGCCTTCAAATCGCGGTGGATGATGCCCCGCTCGTGCAGGTACGCCAGGGCCGACGCCAGTTGGCCGAGCAGGCGAAAGGCGGCGTCTTCGGGCAGCGGCCCCGCCCGCCGGAGGTACTGGGCCAGCGTCGGTCCTTCCACGAATTCCATGACGAGGCAGGACAGGCCGTTTTCCACGAAAAATTCGTAGAGCAGCGCCACGTGCGGGTGCCGCACGGAAGCCTGCACGGCGGCTTCGTTGCGGAAGCGCCCGCTGAGTTCGGCCCGGCTGAGGAGCTTGATGGCCACCGGGCGCTGCGTGGCGACGTGAATCGCCTGGTACACTTCGCCCATGCCCCCCGACCCCAGCCATTGGGTGAGCGTGTAGCCGTGGATGGACTGTTGCATGGGGAGGGTTAAAAGAATGCTCAATGTTCAATGCTCAATTTTCAATGTTCAAGTTTTTGAAAATCACCGCGTTGAGAATTGAGCATTGAAAATTGAACCGCGCGGCGTCCGCATTGAGCATTCTCCTGCCTTTTCACCCGAGCACCGTCGCCGCCAGGCGGCTGAGGTTGAGGGTGCGGGCGTTGGAGTCGATGATGTCGCGGTACAAACCGCCTGCGCGGTAGAGCGATTCGTGGGTGCCTTCGCCGACGACCTCACCCTCGCGGAGCACGTAGATGTGGTCGGCGTCCATGATTTGGCTGATGTTGTGCGAAATGATGAGCACCGTCCGGGCCTGCTTGATGGCGTCGAGGCTTTCCTTGATTTGCTCGGTGGTCACGGCGTCGAGGCTGGCGGTGGGTTCGTCGAGGAGCAGCACGGGCGGGTTTTTCAGGAACAACCGCGCGATGGCGATGCGCTGCTGCTGCCCGCCGGAGAGGGCGCGGGCCTCGGTGCGGTAGCCGTCGGGCAGGCGGAGCACCTGCTCGTGGAGGCTGGCCTTCCGGGCGGCTTCGACCACTTCCTCGAAACTCGCCTCCAACTTGCCGTAGCGAATGTTTTCCTCGACGGTGCCGGCGAAAATGTGATTTTTCTGGAGCACCAGCCCGACGTGTTCCCGCACGAACCCGGAGTCGTACTCGGCCAGGGGCTTGCCGTCGAGCAGCACCTCGCCCCGCGTGGGGTCGTAAAACCCGGCCAGCAGGTTGAGGGCCGAACTTTTGCCCGCCCCCGACAGGCCCACCAGCGCCGTCACCCGGCCTGGCTTCAATTCGAGCGACACGTTTTTCAGGGCCTGCGTGCCGTTGGGGTACACGAAATCGACGTGGCGCAGGGCGAAATGCCCCTGCCAGGCGGCCTGCCGGTGGGTGCCGCGCCGGGGAAGGTAGGCGTTGTTTTCAATCATGTCGAAAAACCCCTCGGCGTACACCAGCGCTTCGGTGTACTCGTCGTAAATCCGGTGCAGGTGCCGCACGGGGGCCGACACGTTGTTGAACAGCATGATGTGCAGCAAAATCGCCCCGACGGTCATCTGGCGGTTCAACACGAAGTAAATCGTGACGACGAACACCAGCACCACGCCCAGTTGCTCGGCCACGCTTTTCAGCCCGTCGAACCAGTAGTTGGTGCGGTGGTGGCGGATTTCGTTTTCGCACAACTGCGCGTTGAGCACCCGCTGGCGGCCCCGCTCGTAGTCTTCGCGGACGAAGGATTTCACCACGAAGATGGATTCCAGCAGCCCGAACAGGGCCTGGGCCTTGCCCTCGCGCACGTCCTGGATGTCGCGGCGGATTTGCTTCTGGCGGAGGGTCTGCTGGCGGCTGATGAGGGCGTAGAGCGGCAGCACGATGGTGGCCACGAGGCCCACGCCCACGTTTTTATTGTATATCAGAATCAGCGCGAAGGCGGCGTTGGCCAGCATCGGGAGGATGTCCACGAAGAGGTTCTTCACCGTCTTCGTCAGGTTTTCAATGCCCTTGTCGATGCGCTTTTCGAGCTTACCGACCCCGTTCTGGCTTTGGGCAAAAAACGAAAGGTGGTACGACACGATGCGTTGGATGGTGTAGTCGTACAGGTCGGCGGCCAGGCGGAAGCGGATGCGGTCACTGAGGAATTTCTGGCCGAGTTGCACGAGGAGGCTGAACAGTTCTTTCAGCAGCAAAATCGCCACGAGCGTGCCCACCACCCCCGTTACTTCGGCCCGGTCGATGGGTTTTTTGAGCAGGATTTGCACGGCGTTGACGGTGTACTCCATCACCAGCGGCGTGACCTGCGCCAGCAGCGCCCCGACGGTGGTCAGCGCCAGGGCCAGCGCCAGGCTGCCCCGGTAGCGCCGCACGAAAGGCCAGAGTTTACGGACGAGGAGAAACGTGGACATGGGAAAGGCAGGGGGAATTTTCAATGTTCAATGCTCAATATTCAACTTTCAATGTATTGAAAATCAGTGTCTATTTTGAACATTGGGCATTGAACATTGAACATTGAGCATTGAACATTCTTCTTCACCTCAAAACCCAACCCCCAGGTGCAGGGCCATCGCTACCGAAAACCCCTGCCCCGCGCCCCAGCGGAGGGGCAGGGCGAGGTCGGCGTAGGTGCCCGTTTGGCCGATGCGGAAGCTCCGCGTCAGCGAGGGGGTGAAGCCCCACACGCCCGCCAGTTCGAAGGCCGCGCGGGTAGCCAGGGTGTAGCGGTCGGTCAGGCCCCAGAGCAGGCCGGGGTGAATCAGCAGGTTGCGCACGCCGCCGTTGCCCCGCACGAAGGGCACCAGTTCGAGGTCGAAAGCGAAGCGGTCGGTTTGCCGGACGGAAATGCCCGTCGGGAAGCCAATCAGGTAGCCGTCGGCCTGGGGCGACCGGAGGCCGTCGCGCCCGGCAGTCAGCAGCGGATGCACGAACCCGAGGTGGCCTTCGATCCGGCGGGGCAGGGGCTGGGCGACGGCGCTCCGGGCCGCGAAGAGCAGCACCGCGAGCAGCAGGGGCGTTTTCATCGAAAAAAATCGGTGGGCGTTCAGGCCTGCATTTGCCGGACGAACTCCTGCGTGTGGAAGCGCCCGTCGTTCTGGTAGTCGTAAAACAGTTCGGTCATCGAGGCCACGATGTGCGGGTCTTCGGTGAGGAAGGCCGTCAGTTTGGTGGCCCGCCCGCTGGCGCTCGACCCGCTGCCGAGGATGCACACGCACAGCCCCCGGAAAATGCCCGGCTTGTTTTCCTTCGGGGCGCTGATGAACAGTTGCACGGGCAGGGTTTTGTTGACCTTCGTGACCCGGATGCCCAGTTCCTGCATTTCGCGGATGGCCTGAGCGTGGTCGGCGTAGAGTTGACCGACGAGCAGGGTCTTGGGTTCGCCCGCCTCTGCCGCCGACGTGGGCACGAGGAAGCGGTTGTGGTGGGGCACGCCCTCCTGGGCCGTGAGCAGGGCGTTGCTGCCGGGGCGGTAGGTCTCGACCGTGACGTGCTCGTTGAACACCTTGCCGAGGTACTTCAGGAACGCGTGGCTGGCCCCTTCGGTCTCGTCGTTGAGCGTCACGAATTCCACGTGGGCGTCGCTGCCCATGTTTTGCAGGTAAATCGCCGCGCCCTTGAGTTGGTTTTCCACGTCGGTGCGGTCGCGGAGCAGGGCCTCGGCCTTGCGGGCGTAGTCGAAATGCGTGGCGTTGCGGAGTTCGTGGGGCTTGAGGTCGGCGTGTTTGGCCACGTACTCCATACGGTACGGGGCGATGCCCTCGACGCGGGCGGTGTTGGAGAGCACCAATAAATCGTTGCCCTGCGATTTGGCCGATTCGACCACCCGCCCGATGCCCTTCAGGAGTTCATCGGGGCCGTCCATGAGCAGCACTTTTTCGTTCACCTTGCCGCTCACGTCGAGCACGAGGGTGTTGAGCGACTGCGTGGCCTGCACCAGCAGGTTGGTCTGAGTTTTCAGGTGCTCCATTTCCTGCTGGTTGGCGCGTTCCTTCTGCCGGTTCGCTTTTTCGGTGGAAACCGTCACGAACAGGCCGATGAAAATGCCCACAATGCCCCCCAGCAGCCCGGCGATGTCGAGTTCGCGGATGTACTTGTCGATGCCGGGACTGAAGTAAGCCCGGCCGTCGCTCCAGGTGGCACCCGTCATCTGAAAATCGGAGAGGTAGTGGGCCGTGTCGTGGAAAACGTAGTACCACTTCAGCCCCAGCGAGAGGAGCAGGGCCACGAACGGAATCATGAACAGCACCGTGAACAGCACCGGGTGCCGCCGGATGATGTCGTAGAGGACGGTGAAAAAACCTTCGTCGGCGGGGTCGGCTTCGGCGGGGCGCGGGGGCAGGGTTGCGGCTGGTACGGGTTGCATGGCGCAGCGAGGGTGAAATGACGGGGACAAAGGTCACCGGCCCGCCGCTGCGGTTCCATCCCGAAATGCCTACATTCTGGGTATAGGAAAACCTGTATTTTGTACCTTTGAAAACCAACCCGTTACCCACTTAACCCATCATGACCCCCATCCGCGTGCTGCTCACCGACGACCACGAAATGATTCTCGACAGCCTCGCGCTGTTGCTCAGCCGCATCGAGGGCGTGGAGGTGGTCGGCAGCCTTAACGACAGCCGGAAGGTGCTCGATTTTCTGCGAAACCACGAGGTGGACGTGCTGCTCTCCGACCTCAACATTCCCCACCTCGACGGCATCCAACTGACCCTGCAACTCCGGCAGCAGTTTCCCCACGTGAAAGTGTTGATGCTGAGCGTGTCGGAAGAAGCCGACGCCATCCGGCAGGCGTTCCGGGCGGGCATTTCGGGCTACGTGATGAAGCGGGCCAGCAAGGCCGAACTCGAAAAGGCCCTCCGGACCATCGCCCGGGGCGAAAAGTATTTTTCGGAATCGGTCATGACCCAACTCATGGCCCTGCCCGCCGAGCCGCTGCGGGCCTCCGACGAAGTAACCCCGCCCGTGGGCGTGCTCACCGACCGCGAACTCGAAATCGTGCGGCTCATCGCCCAGGAGCATTCCACGACGGCCATCGCCGAAAAGCTGTTCATCAGCCCCGGCACCGTCGAAACCCACCGGCACAACATCCTGCGCAAACTGGGCGTGAAAAACTCCATCGGCATCATCAAGTACGCCGTCAGGTACGGACTACTGTAGGTACGCCCACGGGCACCTGCACCCGCACGCTGGTGCCACCGCCGACGGGCGCGTCGAGGTCGTAACTCCCGCCGAGGCGGTCGAGGCGGTACTGCATGTTTTTGAAACCAATCCCCGACGTGAATCGGGAGGGGTCGAAGCCGCGGCCGTCGTCCTGCACGGTGAGTTCGAGGTAGTCGTCCCGGCGCTGAAGCCGCAGGTCAGCCCGGTCGGCGTGAGCGTGGCGGAGGATGTTGTTGACCAGTTCGAGGGCGATGGCGTAGAGTTCGCAGGCGGCGCTGCCCCGCACGTCGGGGCCGGAATCCTCCACGTCGGCCACGAAGCGGGTGCGGTTCTGCACGTTGAGCGTGTCGGTGAGTTTGAGAAGGGCGGCCTGGAGGCCCTGTTTTTCCAAAATTTCGGGCATGAGGTTGTGCGAAATCGTGCGGATGTCCTCGTACACCTCGCCGAGGTGGCCCAGCAGCCGGTCGTATTCCCGCTTCTGGTCGGGCGAGAATTCGTCGGTGTCGAAGGCTTCAAAACGCCACTTCAGGGCCGACACCTTCGAGGCCACGCTGTCGTGGAGTTCGCTGGCCACGCGTTTACGCTCCATCGTTTGCCCCTGAAACAAGGCCGACTCGATTTCGGCCTTGCTCCGGGCGAGAGCCTCGTTTTTGGCCCGCAGCCGCCGGTTGCTCCAGAACACCAGCCCCAGCACCACGGCCACCGCGACGAGCAGCACCACCACCAGCCGGAGGGTTTGGGTGAGTTTTTCGTTTTCGAGTTCCTGAATCCGGGTCTGCTGCCGGGCCTGTTGCAGGCGGGCGGCTTGTTCTTTTTTCTCGAAATTGAAGGTCATGCTCGCGGCGGTCACTTTCTGGATGGCCTCCTCGTTGAGCATGGAGTCCGACTCGGCTTTGTAGCGTTTGAAGTGAACCAGCGCCTTCGCGGGCTGACCGAGGTGTTCGTAGGCCAGGGCGAGCTGGCGGTGGTACTCGGTGCGTTCGGGGCGCATCTCAGGGAGCGATTCGGTCCATTCCAGGCCCTTTCGGGCGGTGCGCAGCACGTTGCGGTACTGCCCCAGTGCGAGGTAGATTTGGCCGTAGTTGGCCTGGGCATTGTGCTCCATGACGTCCTGCGACTTCTCGACCGTGTTGCGGTACGCCTGCTCGGCGCGGCGGGTGTAATCGAGGGCCGGTTGGTATTGCTTCAGGTGGATGTACATCCGGCTCATGCCGCCGTACGCGGCGGCGAGTTGGGCACCCAGGCCATGCTCCCGGTAAAATTCGGCCTGTCGTCGGTACAGGTCAAGGGCCTGGTGGTGGTGGCCTCGCCGCGCCAGGATTTCGGCCCGTTTTCCCAGCACGAACATTCGAATCACGTCGTCGTTGAGGCGGTCAGCGACTTTCCCGGCGGCTTCAAAGCAGGCCAGGGCGTCGTCGTAGCGGTTCATTTTCACGTAGGCCGCGCTGAGGTTGGGCAGGGTAGCGCGCAGCCCCCGCCAATCGTTGATGGCTTCCTGGATGCGCCGGGCGTTGAGCAGGAGGTTGATGGCTTCGGGAAACTTGCCTTCGCCCATTTTCATGATGGCGATTTCGTTGAACACCATCGCCTGCCAGCGCCGGTCGCGGGCTTGCTCGAAGGTCCGCAGGGCTTGCTGGAGCAGCCGGTTGGCCTCGGGCACCTTCGTCATGATGTTTTCGTACAACTGCGCCCGCCGGTAGTACGTCTGGCCCTGGAGCGACAGGCTGCCCAGTTCCTTTGCCAGTCGTTCGGCTTCGCGGAGGTGAGCCTCGGCCCCCGGTGTGTCGGCCAGGTACTCGCTTTCGACGCGCACCCAGAACAGCCGGGCGCGGGCCTCACCCGCTCTGAAGCCCAGCCGCCGGGCCAGGTTGATGCCTTCCTCCAACGTTCGTTTCGCCAGCGAATCCCGCCCGCCGAGGCTGTGGTTGACGGCGATGTCGAGCATCAGATTCACCCGGCTGGTGTCGGTAGGTGGCAGGCTGCGGAGCCGACGCTGGAGCGAATCGAGCGCGGCGTTCTGAGCGAAAAGGCGGAAGGTGGCGGTCAACAGGAGCAGGAGGAGAGGTTGACGCATGGGTTAGGGCAAAAGAAGCCGCCGAAAGTACGCCTCAACCGGCTGATTCACAAGAGTCTTTTCGGAAAATACAGGTTTTCCTATACCCGAAAATACAGGTTTACCGGGACGACGAATCCGGGTGTTTCTCCATTTCGGGCCGCTGCCCTGCCGCCCACCTTTGCATCGTCCGAACGGCCCGTTTTCCGAACCGTCCCGCAGGCATTCGGACCTCCCTTTTTTCTGAAAAAACGGCTTTTCAAAACCTCCTCCCCCATGTCAGCCCAACCCGAACGCTTCGTCATCCGGCACCTGACCGGCACGAAGGCCAACCAGGTCGAAGAATTTGACTACGGCAAGCACCAGGAACTCACCTTTGGCCGGGCCACCGGCAACGCCCTGCGCTTCGACCCCGAACGCGACACGGCGGTCTCGCGCGAGCACGGCAAAATCGTGAAGGAACCCGGCGACGGCTACCGCTTCACGGTGGTGGACAACGGCTCGCGCAACGGCGTTTTCGTCAACAAAAGCCGGGTGCTCGGCTCGGCCCCGGTGCAGCCCGGCGATGAAATCCAGCTTGGGCAGGGCGGGCCGACCTTCCAGTTCGACCTCAACCCCCGCCCCGCCGAACTCATGGCCAGCACCCGCCTCGTGGAGGTGGCAGCCCTCAACCCCACCAGCGAAGTGCGCGTGGCCGACCTGCCCCCGGTGATGCCCGACCTGCAACCGACGGGGGACAACCTGCCCCCAAAAACCGGCCTCGGCAAGCAGACCGTCGAGCGGATGCTGGTAGGCGAACGGCGCAAAACCACCCGCTCGGTGGGCGTGGGCGCGGCGGCCCTCGTGCTGGTGGCTGCTGCAACGCTCTACCTCATGCGCGACAAACTGCGGCCCCAGACGGTGGTGGTCAACCAGCCCGCGCCCGCGACGCCCGTCAAGAACGACACGGGCCTGACGCCGGAGCAGATTGCCGCCCAGAACACGAGCAAGGTGGTGTTCATCGAATTCGGCTACAAACTCATCTACACCCCCACCGGCGACGACATCTACCACCAGTACCTGCCCGTAAAGCAAAAAGACGGCTCGGTGCGCAACGTGGCGCTGTACATCGCCACCGAAGGCGGGCAAATCGAGCCGCTGCTGGGGTTGAAAAAAGACGTGCAGACGGGCAAGCCCATCGCCCTGTCGGGGGCCAGCGGGTCGGGCTTCGTGGTGTCGCCGCAGGGGCACATCCTGACCAACCGCCACGTGGCCGCGGCCTGGAACTCGTACTATTCGTTCCCCGACGATGCCTTCCCCGGCCTGCTGCTGGTCAACGGCCCGAAAGGCTACGAAATCGACCCCAGCCAGGTGGTGCAACCCTTCCGCTGGGTGCCCGCCGAGACGCGGTTTTTCGGGCGAAAACCCATGTCGGGCAAGGTCATCGAGGGCGTGAACACCTACCTCGACGTGACCTTCAACAAAAACGAACAGCGGTTCCCGGCCCAGGGCAAGCCCGTGGTTTCGACCAAACACGACGTGGCCATGGTTAAGGTGGATTTGCCCGAAACCCTCGCGCCCGTCAAGCTCCGCGACGCCGACGCCACCGTGGCCCCCGGCCAGCCCATCACGGTCATGGGCTACCCCGGCATCTCCCCCGACGTGGTGGTGGGCGAGTACTCCTCGGATTTCTCGAACCGCAGCGCGCAGGTCATCCAGGTGCCCGACGCCACGGTGACGCCCGGCAACATCGGCAAGGTGATCCGCGGGCAAGCAGGGGGCAAAGCGGCGGCGTACTACAGCCTTTTCGGCGATTACTACCAACTGACCGTCAACGCCACCGGCGCGGGCAACAGCGGCGGGCCGACCTTCGACCGCGACGGCAACGTAATCGGCATTTTCTCGGCCAGCACTAGCCGCGACGACGGTACCCGCATCACCTTCGCCATCCCGATCAAGTACGGCCTGGAACTGATGGGGCGGCGGCAGGTGGTGGATTGACGGTCAGATTGCAAAAGTGCGGTTGGAAATATCGAATAAAAAACAAGGAATAAAGAATGTATAAGGCTGAAATTCAACATTCTGCATTCGTTATTTCTTGTTTTTTATTCGATATTTTAAAACAACGCTGCCTGGTTTTTCAAAAAACATCAATCCCTCTCCCCATGCCTCCTCCCCACGCCCTCCTGCACCGCACCGTCGCGGGCTACCGCCTGACCGGCTACGTCGGTACGGGGGGCATGGGCGAGGTGTTCCGGGCGCAGCACCCCGGCACGGGTCGGCTGGCGGCGGTGAAAGTCCTCCACCGGCCCGAACTCGAAGCCCGGTTTCGCAACGAAGCCACCGTGCAGGCGGGCATCGCCCACCCCAACGTGGCGGCCCTACTGGCCGTGGGCCAACTCGACGGACGCCCGGCGCTGGTGATGGAATGGGTAGAAGGGCAATCGCTCGACGACCTCATCCGGCGGCAGGGGCGGCTGGACAGCGGGCAGGCCGGGCGCATTTTCGTCCAGGTGGCGGGCGCAGTGGCCCACCTCCACGCCCAGGGCGTGGTTCACCGCGACATCAAGCCCTCGAACGTGCGCATCCGCCCCGACGGCGGGGCCAAAGTGCTCGATTTCGGCATCGCCAAAGGCCGCTTCACCCCCCGCCTGACCCAGGAAGGCTACATCGTCGGCACGGGCGAGTACATGGCCCCGGAGCAGTTTCGCAACCAGGTCGAGCCGAAATCGGACGTGTGGGCGCTGGGTGTGCTGCTCTACGAACTGACCACCGGGCACCTGCCCTTCGAAGCCGCCAACCCGCTGGTGCTGCGCAGCCTCATCAGCCGAGGCCAATACACCGATCCTCGGGTGCTCAGTCCCGGCCTGGCCCCGCACCTGGCCGACCTCATCGCCCGCTGCCTGCAACCGGCACCCACCAAACGCCCCACCGCCGCCGAACTGACGCGGCTCGTGGCAGCCCCCAACCAGCCGCAGGCTTTGCGTTGGCGTCCGTGGGCGGGAGCACTGGCGGCGCTGGCGGTTGGGCTGGCGTTGGTGGCCTGGCTGCTTGGCTCCCCGGGGCCGGGCGTTCCGACTCCGGAGCGGCTCACTGATTCGGACCGCGAACGCCTTGAAGTCCACGTGCTCAACGCCGACGACGACGTGCAGCTCCGCACCCCCGACGGACGGGTGCAGACCGAGGAACCCTTCGTCGTGGAGCGCGACCAGGGACAGCCCCTGACCATCACCATCCGCCACCGGGGCCGGGAGCAGGCGTTCACCATCGCCCCCGAAGTGAAGGGCAGCTACCAGTGTTTTTTCGACCCCTGACCATCTCCGTTTCACCCCCTGCCCCCTCAAGGGGGTTCTCGTTGCTGACACTTTTTTTAGGGTGAACCCCCTTGAGGGCAGGGGGTGAAACGGGGGGTGAAGCAAGATGAAAACCGGACGATTTTCCATGAAAAATTTCCTCAAAGCCTTGTTCGGGTCGGTCGGAAACGAAGCCGAAACCGCCCTGGCCCCGGAACCCCGGCCCACCGACCCCGAAGGCGCGGAGGCGGTGCCCGGCGGCGCGGCGGCGGGCGGCGGGCCGGACGACGACATCGCCGCCGTGGTCGTCACCGACCTGGGCAACGTCCGGAAAAACAACGAGGACACGGGCCTGTTCGTCCGCCTCGCCGACGAGGGCCTGCGCCGCCGCAAGGGCTACCTGCTGCTCGTGGCCGACGGCATGGGCGGGCACCTGGCGGGCGAAGTGGCCAGCCAGATGGCCGCCGAGATCGTCAGCCGCGAGTATTTCCAGCACCGGGCTTCCATCGAAAAAAGCCTGCTCCGAGCCTTCCGGCTGGCCAACACCGAGATTTTCAACGAATCGCGCCTGCACCCGACGTTCCGGGGCATGGGCACGACCTGCACGGCGGTCGTGGTGCACCAGCAGCAACTTTACTACGCCCACGTGGGCGACAGCCGGGCATACCTGCATAAAAACGGCCAGCTCATTCAACTCACCGAAGACCAGACCTACGTTCGCGACCTGTTGAAGCGGGGCGAAATCACCCCCGAATCCGCCGAGCACCACCCCGAACGCAACGTGCTCAGCCAGGCCATGGGCACCAAGCCCGACGTGCAGGTGGACCTGGGCCGCTGCGTGCTGCCCTTCGACGCGGGCGACCGCCTGCTGCTCTGCTCCGACGGGCTTTCGGAGTACATTCTTCCCGCTGATTTTCAGCAAATTTTAAGTCGGGAAACCCTCCCCGACGCCGCCAGCCGGCTCGTGCAGATGGCCAAAAACCGGGGCGGCCACGACAACATCACCGTCGTGCTGGCCGAGCGGGTCCTGCCCGGCGTGGCCGACGCCCCGCCCCGCGAAACCCGCGAGCTTGACCTGCCCCTCACCCGCGACATTGACCTTCAGCCATGAACCCATCCCCCATCCAGCCGGGCCGCGTCGTGCAGCAGTACCGCCTCGAAAGCCTCCTCGGCGAGGGGGGCATGGGCACGGTGTTCCTGGCCACCGACACACAGTTGGAACGGCCCGTGGCCGTCAAGATGCTCCACCCCCACCTGCTCAGCCAGGGACCGTTCATGGAACGCTTCCGGCACGAGGCGCTGATTCTGGCCCGGCTCAACCACCCCAACATCGCCGTGCTGTACAGCCTGCTCCGCGAGGGCACCGACCACTTCATGGTGATGGAATACGTGGAGGGAAAAAACCTCGAAAGCCTGATTCGCACGGGCGGGGCGCTGGCTCCCGCCACCGCCGCCGAAATCGTGCGGCAGGGGTTGGAAGGGCTGTTTCACGCCCACCGCAAGGGGGTTCTGCACCGCGACCTCAAGCCTGCCAACCTGATGCTCACGCCCGAAGGCCTCATCAAACTGATGGATTTTGGCATCGCGCGGGTGGCGGGCGAGCAGCGCCTCACCCAGGTGAACCGCGTGGTGGGCACGCTCGAATACATGGCCCCCGAACTGCTCCAGGGCGGCGAACCTTCGGTGGCTTCCGACCTCTACGCGATGGGGGTTTTGCTCTACGAACTGCTGTCGGGCCGGGTGCCCTTCACGGCCCGGACGGACTACGAATTGATTCAGTGCATCATCGAAAAAAAACCGGTGCCGCTCCGCAAAGTGAACGAGCAGATTCCCCGCGAACTGGAGGCCATCGTGCAGCGGGCGTTGGACAAAAACCCTGCCCTGCGCTTTGCCGACGCGAAGGAATTTCAGAAGGCTTTGCAGCCCTTTTTCGCCGACGCGCCCCTGCTCGACCCCAACCGCCTCGGCACCCCGCCCCCCGCCACCGACGTGCTCGACATCCAGCCCCGCCGCCCTGACCGCCTGGCCCGCCTGCGGTCGCCGCGCCTGCCCGTGACGAGCCTGACCCGCACGGGCGGCACGGCCCTGCGCTGGGTGCGCGAAAACCGCCACCTCGTGGCCACCACCGTGCTGCTGGCCCTGGCGCTAGTGTTCGTCGGCCTCATCTGGCTCGACGCCTCCACCGAGCCGGTGCCCACGGGGCAAACGGTGGACGATTCGTTGAAAAATGGCCTGACGACGCAGGTTCTGTTGCAGCAAAAAACCACGGAACCACCCACCGAGGCCGAAGAACCGCAGCGGGACTCCGTTCGGCAAACCAAGCCGACTTCTCCCCGGATTTCCGCCCCGCCCACCGGCGGCTACGGCGCGGTGCCGACTCCCCGGCCCATCACCTCGGCCCCGCGCGGCACGGCTCCGCCCGTGGGGAAAAAAGAAGAAACGCCCAGCGTCCCGCCGACCGAACCGAAAGAAACCCCTTCGGAGCCGGTGACCGTGCTGCCTTCCACGCCCGAACCCGTCACGCGGAGCGCGGCGGCGCTGAAACGCGTCACCGTCCGGCGGTTGCCGGTCAGCCTCGAACTCACCGAAACCATTTCCTCCGCCGAGGCCCGCGAGGGGCAAACGGTGCGGCTGCGGGTTACCCAAGCGGTGCTGAGCGAGGGCGTGGTCGTCATTCAGGCCGGGGCCACGGCTCTAGGCGAGGTGACACGGGTGAAGCGGGCGGGCGACGACCTGTTTCGGAAAAAAGACCTGCTCGAACTGCACATCCGCAGCGTCGAGGCCGTCAACGGCCAGCGGATTCCGCTCCGGCAGGCCACGCTCAGCGAAGAAGCCAAAGGCGGCCCCGTGGTGTTCCGCAGCGGCCAGACCTTTGAAGTGCGCACCAGCGACGGGCTGGTGCTGAGTTTGTGAAATTCAGCAGAATTTTCAATGTTCAATTTTCAATGCTCAATGTTCAATAGTCTGAAAAACAATTTATTAATCATTGAGAATTGAACATTGAACATTGAACATTGAACATTGAGCATTGAACATTCTTTACCCCCCCCTACCATGCGTCTCCTGCTTTTTCTCTTCGCGTTGCTCCTCACCGCCCCGGCCCTCCAGGCCCAGACCATCCGCCAGCGTTCCACCACGTCGGGTTTCAACATCGGGTTGCAGGGGCACCTGCTCGGCTGGTCATCGGATTACTTTCGGTTTCTGGACGAAAACGCCGGAAGCGGCGGGGGCGTCACGCTCCGCGTGGGCTACGGCTTCACGCCCCACCTCGAAGCCTTCGGGCAGTTCGACCGCACTGGCATGAACGTTGACGAACTCGACGCCGAGTCGTTCCGCTTCAGCCACCTCACGGGCGGGGTGCGGTACAACATTTCGGCCACCACGCACGCCTTCCGGCCTTTTCTCGAACTGGGCTATGCGCACCGCTCCGGGCTGGTACGGCAGGTGGTCAACGGCAATGGCTACAATGACATCAACTTCCGGGGCGGGGCCGTGCACCTCGGCGGGGGCATCAACTACTTCGTATCCCTGCCCGTGGCCCTCAGCCTAAGCGGGTCGTTCCAGACGGGCGGCAAATCGGCCGTCAGCGTGGACAGCTTCAACACCGGCGACCGGGCCGACGTGAGCACGTTCCGGGTGTCGCTGGGGGTGATTTTGTTTCCGGGGGAATTTTGAAAATGAGGTTCTCGCAGACGAAATCACTACCGTACCTCCTCGTACACCGCCGGAAATTTCTTTGCGTTCGCCCGGTCGTCGGCCCAGAGCACGGGTTTCTGGCAGGCTTCGGCGAAAACCTGCGCCCATCGCCGGAGTTCATCGAGCGAATGGCTCGACCCGTGCCAGGGCACTGAGTTGTAGGAGTACAGGTCGCCGTTGTGCGTCACGCGGACTTCGTGGAGGGAAAACACCACCTCGCCCCGGGAATCTTCGATGGGCAGGCGGTGGGCCAGGATGCGATGCTCGATGGTCATGGAATTTTCAGAAACTTGCTTTCCGAACTTCCTAAAAAACGGGGCCACCGCGCCTGTTTTCCCCAACGCCTGCCTTCCGTCGCCCGCGCTTTTTTCGTATCTTCGTTCCCCCAAAACCACAGGACGAAGCTCCATGACCGATTTCCTGACCGGCCTGAACGAACCCCAGCGCGAGGCCGTGCTCCACACCGAAGGGCCGCTGATGATTATCGCCGGGGCGGGTTCGGGCAAAACCCGCGTGCTGACCTACCGCACCGCCCACCTCATCCGCCAGGGCGTGGACCCGTTCCGCATCCTGCTCCTGACGTTCACCAACAAAGCCGCCGGCGAAATGCGCCAGCGCATCGAAAAAGTGGTCGGCAACGACGCCCGCGCCATCTGGATGGGCACCTTCCACTCGGTGTTCGCCAAAATCCTGCGCTTCGAGGCCGGGCACCTGGGGTTCACGTCGAACTTTTCGATTTACGACACCGACGATTCCAAGTCCTTGATTCGCAGCATCGTGAAAGAGCGGGGGCTGGACGATAAAATCTACAAGCCCGGCGTGGTGTTCAACCGGATTTCGGGGGCCAAAAACCGCCTTATTTCCGCCGACGAATACCTGAACAACCCCATCATCCAGGCCGACGACGCGGCCGCCCGGCTGCCCGAAGTGGGGCGATTGTTCAAAATCTACGTGGACCGCTGCTTCAAGGCCAACGCGATGGATTTCGACGACCTGCTGTTCAACACCAACGTGCTGTTCCGCGACCACCCCGACGTGCTCCACAAGTACCAGCACAAGTACCGGCACGTGATGGTCGACGAGTTTCAGGACACCAACGTCTCGCAGTACCTCATCACGCGCAAGCTGGCGGCCATCCACCAGAACATCTGCGTGGTGGGCGACGACGCCCAGAGCATCTACGCCTTCCGCGGGGCCGACATCCAGAACATCCTCAATTTCGAGAAAGACTACCCCGACCTGAGCACCATCCGCCTCGAACAAAACTACCGTTCGACGCAGACCATTGTCAAGGCCGCCAACTCGGTCATCGCCCGCAACCGCGCCCAACTCCGCAAGGAAGTCTGGACGAGCAACGAAGACGGCCCGCTCATCGAGGTCATCAAGGCGAGTTCCGACAACGAGGAGGGCCGCCTCGTGGCCACGCACATTTTCGAGGAAAAAGTCACCCACGGGCTGCGCAACAACGATTTCGCGGTGCTGTACCGCACCAACGCCCAGTCGCGGGCGTTTGAAGAAGCCCTCCGAAAGCTCAACATCAAGTACCGCATCATCGGCGGGCTGTCGTTTTACCAGCGCAAGGAAATCAAGGACCTGCTCGCCTACCTGCGCTTCACCATCAACCAGAGCGACGAGGAGGCCTTTAAGCGCATCATCAACCTGCCCAAGCGGGGCATCGGCGACACGACCGTGGCCAAAATCGCCGTCGTGGCGGCGGAGAAGGGGATTCCGGTGTGGGAAGTGGTGGCGAACATCGGCCAGCACGCCGCCGGGCGGTGGAACGCGGCCATCGAGGGCTTCGCCGACCTCATCAAGTCGTACGGCCTGCTGCTCGCTAAAAAAGACGCCTACGAAGTGGCCAGCCATGTGGCCAAAACCTCCGGGCTGCTCAAGGAACTCTACGAGGACAAAACCGTGGAGGGCCTCAGCCGCTACGAAAACGTGCAGGAATTGCTGAACGCCATCAAGGAATTCGTGGACAACCCCGACAACGAAGACAAAAGCCTCGGGGCGTTCCTGCAAACCGTGTCGCTCATCACCACCGCCGACACCGACGAAGACCCCAACGACAACGACAAGGTCACGCTGATGACCATTCACGGCGCGAAGGGCCTTGAATTCAACCACGTGTACATCGTCGGGCTGGAAGAAGACCTGTTCCCCAGCCAGATGATGCTCCAGAGCCGGGCCGATTTGGAGGAAGAGCGGCGGCTTTTCTACGTGGCCATCACCCGGGCCGAAAAGCGCCTCGTGGTGAGCTACGCCGAAAGTCGCTACCAGTACGGCCGCCCCAAAATGTGCGAACCGAGCCGGTTTCTCGACGAAATCGACACGAAGTACCTCCAGATATCACGCAGCGCCAGCCGCCGCGCCGCCGAGAGCCGCGAACTCAGCGACGGAGGCGAAGTGCTCCGCCAGCCGACGAGTTTTCTGAAAAACCTGACGGCCAAAACCAGCCTCAACCGCGCCACCACGCCCGTGGTGAACCACAAACCGAGCGAGAACTTCGCCCCCAGCGACACCCGCCAGCTCGCCGTGGGCCAGCGCGTGGAGCACGCCAAGTTCGGCTTCGGCACGGTGAAAGACCTCGACGTGAACGGCACTGACCGCAAGGCGGTGATTCTCTTCGAGAAAGCAGGGGAAAAGACCCTGCTGCTGAGCTTTGCGAAGTTGAGGATTGTGGAGTAGATTGCCGACGGCTCAACCGTTTGAAAAACAGCCATGACCTACACCTATCCCGATTTCCCCAACATCACCGTGGACCCGGAGGTTTGCATGGGCAAGCCCGTGCTGGCCGGAACCCGGATGCCCGTCGTGTCGGTACTCGGCTACCTCGGCGGCGGGATGAGCGTGGATGAATTCGTTCGGGAATTTTCCTGGATTACCCGCGAGCAGGTGCTGGAGGCGATGGCGTTTGCTTCGGCCATGCTCGATGAGCGCGTGGTGCCTTTGCGTCAGGCGTCATGAAGTTTTTGCTTGACGAAAACACGCCGCCTTCGCTGCTGGGCCGGTTGGCCGGAATGGGCCACGAGGCTCGCCACATCATTCGGATGGGCTGGGCATCAACGAAAGACAGCCGCATCCTTGAACTGGCGGCGGAAACCGGCGAAATCATTCTGACGCACGATTTGGATTTTGGCACCCTGCTGGCCTTGTCGGGCAAAGCCAAACCCTCGGTGATTCAGTTTCGGTTGAAGCGGCCCCAGGTTGAAGATATGGCTGATTTTCTGGAAGCCTACTTGCCTGAGTTGGCCGACGACCTGAGCGAAGGGGCGCTGGTGACGGTGGACGAGCGGATGTTTAAAATCCGGCGGTTGCCCATCAAGCGTTAGACTTCGGCACGGTGAAAGACCTCGACATCAACGGCACCGACCGCAAGGCGGTGATTGACTTCGAAAAAGCGGGGGAAAAGACCCTGCTGCTGAGCTTTGCGAAGTTGAGGATTGTGGAGTAGCTTGCCGACGGCTCTGCTCGTCATTTTTACAGACGCAGACGAGCGAGAGCATCGGCCACGAGGTGGGAAATTCTGGCCCAGGTTGGCGAAGATGATGCCAATGCGTAGATTTGCCCGAAACGCCACGTTCCATGAGCGCCATCGGAATCAAGTTGTACAACACGTTGAAAGACAAGCTTGGCGAGAAAGAAACCGAAGACCGCGCCCGTAACCTCTTCGCTACCAAAGAGGACGTTGCCAACGCCAAAAATACCATCATCGTCTGGACGGTGAGCATTCTCTTCCTGCTGCTCTCGGCCCAGACGACGTTGTTGATTCAGAGTATCAAATCGCTTTTGGGGAAATAATCACCTCTGTCGGACCGGGAGGGAGGTGCAGCGTTCGCGTCAAGCAGGCAACGCCTCGGCGGTTCCGGCGCGTCCCCTGACGCGCCAGGGTGGTTTGGGGCACAGACCGAGGAGTAGAAATCAGTTCGCTCGATGATTTCCTGGAAGACTTTCCGGGTGTGAGCCGCGAACAGGCGGAGGCGGTGATTGACTGGGCTGGAAAATGGTGCAAACCTTCGCCATTCAGTATGAAAGTGCTGCTTGACGAAAAATCTTATTCTATTTATACAAAAATGACTTCAGAAGCTTTTTATATAAGTGTATTTTCTGCCTGCGTATCGATGGCTGGATTTCTATTTAATTTTTTAACGTACCTCGCTAAATTGAAGTTAGACCAAGCCAACAACATAGCAAAATTACATGAAAAATGGTGGAGTGATGAGTTTCAGTCATCTCGAAAGAAATTATATGCCGTGGTGAAAGACTGGAACTTTGGAGAAAATAGCGGAGCGATTAGTCAAAAATTTTTGGATTTTTATTTATCTCCTTCCGAGGAAAGTGATGAGGCAATTGAGGCCTTTTCAAAAATTGTTTTTTTCTTTTCTGATGTAAATGTTTACATTGATGAAAGTTTAATTAGTACTAGGTTGGCGTATCGTCTTTTAGGAGATTCTCAATATGCTTGGTTTAGAGATATTATCTTTGAGGTAAGAAAAAGAATAAATATTAAAAATGCTCAAACTTCTTTACAAATGAAAAGAAGAATAAGATGGGTTGAAGAAACCAAAGCACTCGAAAATAAATTTGACCGATACCTAAAACGCATTAAACTCCTAAAACAGCTTGGCTTATAATGTGTTTTCACTCGTTTTTCCGGATGTTTATCCGGAACCTAAACTAATCGCCGTTTTGTAAACGGCGGGCCGCGTGAGCGGCCAACTTCACGGCAGCAACTTCCGTTTGCTCATCATCGCTTCACTTCATGCTTTCCGCCCGCGAAGTCATCGCAACCGACCCCGAAATCCTCGGCGGCACCCCAACTGGCGCGAGTTTGTAATGCATTTCAGTGGCGCGAGTTTGCAACTCGTGCCGGGTCAGGCGGGCATTCGGCTTCTATTAAAAACTGTTTAAAGTCACCACATTCGCACGGGCACGAGTTGCAAACTCGCGGCATTTTTCTGTTACTTTCAAGTGCGAAATTCAATTAAATTTCTGCCTGATGCTTATGCTTTCCGCCCGCGAAATCATCGTAACCGACCCCGAAATCCTCGGCGGCACGTCCGTGTTTCGCGGTACCCGCGTGGCCATTCAAACCCTGTTTGACCACTTGGAAACCAGTTCGCTCGATGATTTCCTGGAAGGGTTTCCGGGCGTCAGCCGCGAGCAGGCCGAGGCGGTGATGAAGGGGTTTTACGAAGGAGAATGCTGATGTTCCGTTTCTAACTCGTTACCCGTTAGCTGCTTTCCGGCCAACAGTCGGTCCAGATAAGCCCGCTCTTCTTCAAACGTCATGTTCTGAATTTCGCGATTAACCTGTTCGCGAATCCGGCGCATTTCCTGCACCGTGCGGTCGGATTCATCGGCCATTGCATCTACATCCTCTACGCGCAGGTTTTTACGCGCCATGTCCTCCTCGGCCTGGGCGGCGGTCAGCGTGGCCAGTTCCCGCACGAGTGCCCGCCGGATGTGCAGCATTTGGGCATCGGTGAGGTCGCGGCTGAAGAGTTTCAGCAAGTCAAGCTGAACCTGATTCAACTTTGGTGCAGATTTGGGCGTTGCCATACTCAGTTTGGTTTGACTGCGAAACGGCAACGAAGATAACAAGTTCAGACGATTCCATCCGTCCATGCCTACCCCGTTGTTCCAGATGTTTATCCCGAACCTAAACTACTGTCGCGTGAGCGGCCAATGAGGTAGCGAAGGCCGAGGCGGGTTTCCGCGACTTCCGCCCTTTCCAGCAAACGACCTCCCCGGTTTGGCAGGAAGGCTGCCGGGGTTTGATCTCCTGCCTCCTGAACGGATTTTCTCACCTCCCGCCCTTGCCCGACTCCGGCGGGTGAGGGACAGAAAACGAAACGATTCTCAAAAAAGAAAAAGCCCGCTTCGCAGGAAGCGGGCTTCGGTGTGAACAACCCTTGCCATCAGCAGTTCACGCAGGCTTTTTTCTTGGCTTTCTTGGCCGATTTTTGGGCGGCAGGCACGGCGGGCGTGGCCGGGCTGGCCGGAGTCGCCGAAGCAGCGGCCACGGCGGGCTGACCGGCCGGGGTCACTTCGCCGGTGAGCGTCAAAACCACGGTGGGGGTTTCGGCGTTACTGTACACCGTCACGGGTTTGTTGAACTGGCCCATGGCGGCGGCGTTGTAGGTGGCCTTCACGTAGCCGGTTTTGCCGGGCAGGATAGGGTCTTTGGTCCACTCGGGCGTGGTGCAGCCGCAGGAAGCCTGGGCGTTGGAAATGACTATGGGCTGGTTGCCGGTGTTGACAAACTCGAAGGTGTGCGTAACGGGCTTGCCCTGGTCTACCTTGCCGAAGTCGTGCTTTTCACCTTTGAATTTCAGCACCCCCTGGGCGAACGAAACCGTTGCAAAAGCAACAAATGCGAGAACGAACAAAATTGTCTTCTTCATAGAATAAACAGGAGATTTGTTGGTGTTTTTCCGATTGTCCGAACAAATGTAAAGGCTGGGGTTTTCGGGGCCAAACGCCGCGCTGTTAACGATGTGTTAACGCCTTAATCCACGCAGCGGCGTGGTTTTGGAACCTACCCCGAATTAGCTGTAATTTAGCCAGACCAATCGGGAATCAGGCCGCGAAGTTCCCCGAAAACCGAAAAACGTGGTGGCGGTTCGCCCCTGTCGTTTCACCTAACACCCGCTCCCAAACGTGCTGCACAACGAATTACTCAGCGAACCCATTGCCCTCACCCGGCAGGACGTGCTCCGCGATTACCGCCTGGCCTGCGAAAGCCGCCAGTGCAGCCTGATTGTCCGGCGCGAGGTGTTCGCCGGACGGGCCAAGTTCGGCATTTACGGCGACGGCAAGGAACTGGCCCAACTGGCGATGGCCCGCGCCGCCCGCCCCGGTGACTGGCGTTCGGGCTACTACCGCGACCAGACCTTCGTCGTGGCCGTCGGCGACCTGACCTGGCAGCAGTACTTCGCCCAACTCTACGGCCACACCGACGTAACCGCCGACCCCCACGCCGGGGGCCGCATGATGAACGGCCACTACGCCACGCGGGTGCTCGACGAACGGGGCCGCTGGCGCAACCAACTCCAGACCGTCAACTCGGCGGGTGACATCTCGCCCACCGCCGGGCAGATTCCCCGGGCCGTGGGCCTGGGGTACGCCTCCAAACTCTACCGTCAAAACCCCGACCTGGCGCAGTTCACCCAGTTTTCCGACCAGGGCAACGAGGTGTGCTTCGCCACCATCGGCGACGCCTCCACGGCCCAGGGGATGTTTTTCGAGGCCATCAACGCGGCGGGGGTTTTGCAAATCCCGGTCGTGTTTTCGGTCTGGGACGACGGCTACGGCATTTCCGTGCCCGTCGAATTGCAGACCACGAAAAGCAGCATTTCCAAGGCCCTCGCCGGGTTTCAGCGCTCCGACGACGAGCCGGGTTTCGAGATTTTTACGGTGAAAGCCTGGGATTACCTCGGCCTGCTCGAAACCTACCACCGCGCCGCCGAGGTGGCCCGCACGGAGCACGTGCCCTGCCTCGTCCACGTCGAAGAAGTGACCCAGCAGCAGGGGCACTCCAGTTCCGGCTCGCACGAGCGGTACAAATCGAAACAGCGGCTGGAGTGGGAAAAGGAATGGGACTGCAACGCCCACTTCCGCCGGTGGATTCTCCAGAATGGCTACGCCACCGACGAGGAACTGACCACCATCGAGCAGGAGGCCGTGAAAGTGGCCCGCCGCGCCCGCCAGGCCGCCTGGGACGCCTACAACGCCTCGATGAAGGCCGACTACGACGAGGCCCTGGGCCTGCTCGAACGGGCCGTCCGGGAAAGCACCCACGGCAAGGCCATCCGGGAAGTTGCCGACGAACTGCGCGCCGCCCAGAATCCCGTCCGGCACGATGCCGTGATGGCGGTGAAGAAAACGCTGCGCACCCTGCGGCTGGACGACCTGCCGGTGAAATCGGCCCTGCTCGGCTGGCTCAGGCGGACGGGCGAAGAAAACTGGAACCGCTTCCATTCGTACCTCTACAGCCAGTCCGACGAGTCGCCGTTGAAGGTGCCCGCCGTGCCTCCCGTGTACGAGGCCGACGCGCCCGTGGTCGATGGCCGCGAAATCATCAACCAGGCCTTCGACGCCATCCTGGCCCGCGACCCCCGCGTGTTCGTGCTCGGCGAAGACGTGGGCCAAATCGGCGACGTGAACCAGACCCTGCACGATTTGCAGAAAAAATACGGCGACCTGCGCCTGACCGACACGGGCATCCGCGAAACGACCATCATCGGGCAGGGCATCGGCGCGGCCCTGCGCGGTCTGCGGCCCGTGGTCGAAGTGCAGTACCTCGACTACATCCTCTACCCCTTCGCCACGCTCAGCGACGACCTCGCCTGCCTGCATTACCGCACCGTGGGCGGGCAGAAAGCCCCCGTCATCGTCCGCACCCGCGGGCACCGGCTGGAGGGCGTGTGGCACTCCGGCTCGCCGATGGGACTGATTCTGAACGGACTGCGCGGCCTCGTTGTGTGCGTACCCCGCAACATGACCCAGGCCGCCGGGATGTACAACACGCTGCTGAAGGGCGACGACCCGGCGCTGGTCATCGAATCGCTCAACGGCTACCGGCTGAAGGAACGCGTGCCCGCCAACCTGCCCGAGGTGTGCGTGCCCCTGGGCGAACCCGAAGTGCTCCGCGAAGGCACCGACCTGACCATCGTGACCTACGGCTCGATGTGCCGCATCGTGCTCGAAGCCGCCGAGGCCCTGGCCGAAGTAGGGATCAGCACCGAAGTCATCGACGCGCAAACCCTGCTGCCCTTCGACCTTCACCACCGGATTCTGGAATCGGTGCGAAAAACCAACCGCCTGCTCATCGCCGACGAAGACATGCCTGGCGGCGGCACGGCGTTCATCCTCCACAAACTTCTGGACGAGCAGGGGGCCTGGCGCTGGCTCGATTCGGCCCCGCAAACGCTCACCGCCAAACCCCACCGCCCCGCCTACACCACCGACGGCGATTATTTCTCGAAACCCAACGCCGAGGAAGTGTTCGACGTGGCCTACGCCATGCTTTCGGAAAGCAACCCGGCGAAGTTTCCGGGGTTGTACGAGTGAAAGGCAGGTAGAATGTTCAATGCTCAATTCTCAATGTTCAATTTTCAACTCTTTAAAAGTCAATTCATTGAAAATTGAACATTGAGAATTGAGCATTGAACATTCTCCGAAACAAAAAAACGGCACGCCCCAGCGGGGTGTGCCGTTTTGCTAACCACCTAACCTTAACCTAAACCGATGAGTAAGAAAAATGCGGGGAATCAGGAAATCTCGATGGTGCGCTCCGAGGGCACGGCAATCGTGAACGTCTTGGTCACGGTTTCTTTGCCGGCTTTGATAGTCACCGAATAGGTGCCGTCGGCCAGGCTCGATACGTCGTAGCTCAGTTTGACGGCCTTCTGGCGGGCGCTGACCACCTGCTGATCGAGCACGCGGCCTCTTGCGTCGCGGAGTTCCACCACGGCCCGGTTGGAGTTCTGGCCGATGGCGATTTGCACCTTCTGGGCTTTCGTGACGTACATCATCGCTTGCAGCGACGAAGCTTCGGGTTCCGTGGACGGGTGCGTCGGGAGGGCGAACGATGCGGTGCTCAGCGCGAGACCCAGCATCAGGGTGAGGACGTTCTTCATTTTGTTTTTTGAGTTGATTGTTGTTTTGAACGGCACAAAGGTGTGGCCCTTTCCCGGCGTGGTGAAACCGCTTTTGACCGAACGGTGATTTTTTCGGGGTAAAGTGCCCGAAACGGCGGGTGAAGCGGAAAAGCCCCCGGCGAAGCGGCGGGTTGGCGGTGTGGGTTTGGGGTGTAGTTTTGTGGGAAATCGGGCTAAAACCGCTTCGGGCCATGAACGACAACGTCATTTACATGGGCATCAACGCACCCCGCATCCACCAGGCCACCATCACCCGGCTGATTCACGGGCTGATGAGTTTGTACGTGGGGCGGAAAACGGAACTTTTCGCCTATCCGGAAACGATGATTGATGAGAGCGAGACCAGCCCCGTGCCCGACGTGATGCTCGTCAACCCGGAGACGGACCTGACCGAAGTCATTCTCGAAATCACCCACACGCAGGGCGTGGCGAAGGACGTCCAGAAGTTGCAAAGCCTGATGGAGACCTACCGCGTACCCGAAGGCTTCGTGTACGATTACAAGCGGAAGGCGTGGCGGAAGTTTCGGCTGGGCGTGGGTGAAGTGACCGAAAACCCCTCGTTTTGCGAGGCGGTTTCGTATGACCTGAATGATTTTTTAGAGGAAAAAACGAAGTGAGCACCACGCAAAAAAATACCTACTGGCAAACCCTCCGCGACGGCATCCGCACCAGCCTCAAGGGATTGAGCCTGTCGTGGCGGCACCTGAAGGCCGCCCGTCGGCGGCACGCGCCGACCAACGTGCAGGCCGCCGACTACTTCGGCCAGGACACGGGCATGGTCACGCTCCGCTACCCAACGGAGGTGATTCCCGTGCCCGATCACGGACGCTACCGCCTCCACAACGAGATGGAGGACTGCATCGTCTGCGACAAATGTGCCAAAATCTGCCCGGTCGATTGCATCGAAATCGAGCCGGTCAAGGCCACCGGCGAGGTGGGCAAAGCCTCCGACGGCTCGCCCATCCGCCTCTACGCCGCCCGCTTCGACATCGACATGGCCAAGTGCTGCTACTGCGGCCTCTGCACGACCGTTTGCCCGACGGAGTGCCTGACCATGACCAAAACCTACGACTACCCTGAGTTCGACATCCGCGACATGATTTACCACTTCACCAACCTCAGCCCCGAGCAGGCCGAGGAAAAGAAGCGGCTGTACGAGCAGTTCGTGGCGGAGAAGGAAGCGGCGAAACAGTTGGCAACGAGCAGTTCGCAGTTGGCAAATCAGGAATCCGCAGCCAAACCGGCGACTCGGCCCGTGTTCCGGCCCGGCGTGAAAAAGCCTGCCGAAGCCACGCCCGCCGAGGCGGAGGCCATCGCCACAACTCCCGAACCGGCCGTGAGCGAGGAAAAGCCCAAAGCCCGGCCGGTTTTCAAGCCCACGATGAAAAAAGCAGAGCCGGTGGCGAGTGAACCGGTTGCGGAAAACGGCGGTGCCGAAGCGCCCGCCGCTGAAGCGATTCCTGCGCCGAAACCCCGGCCCGTTTTCAAACCTACTTTCAAGAAACCTGCTGAACCGGTTTCGGCGGAATCCACGCCCGCGGCAATGGAGGCGCGACATCCCCCTGCCGCGCGCAACCCCACGCACCCAACGTCCGTTGCGGCCCCTTCAAAGGGGGAATTGAATACCCCCGAAGCTACTGCGCCCAAACCCCGCCCGGTGTTCAAGCCGACGTACAAAAAACCGACGGAAGCCACGCCGCCTGCGCCCGAAGCGCCCGCCGAACCAGCCGCACCGGCTCCGACGGCCGAAGCGTCCCCGGCTCCGAAACCCCGGCCCGTTTTCAAACCAAGCGGAACGCCGCCCGCGTACAAAAAACCGGCAGCACCCGACAAACCCGCCGAACCATGATTCAGGCCGCGTTTTTGTTTTTTCTGCTGTTCACCATCGGCTCGGCGGTGGTGGTGCTGGTGAGCCGCAACGTGCTCTACTCGGCCTACAGCCTGTTGCTCACGTTTCTGGGGCTGGCGGCGCTGTACGTGCTGGCGGGGGCCGATTTCGTGGCCGTCACGCAGATTCTGGTGTACGTGGGCGGGGTGCTGGTGCTGCTCGTGTTCGGGGTCATGCTCACCCGCAAGCCCGACGCCGAACGGCGTAGCGGCCCGAACGTGATTCGCACCGAGCACGTCCGCACGGGCGTGGGCTTGCTCGTGGCGGGGGGCGTGTTTGCGCTGCTGTTCACGGCGTTTCAAAAAGGGGCGTTCATCCGCGCCGAAGCCGAACACTTCGAGCCGGTGGACCGCCTAACGACCGTGCCCGACCTCGGCATTCAGCTAATGACCGGCTACGCCCTGCCCTTCGAGGTGGCCGGGGTGCTGCTCCTGGCCGCGCTCATCGGAGCCGCGTACCTGAGCAAAGTGGAAAGTGAAAAGTGAAAGGTTTTTGCCAACTGCCAACTGTAAACTGCCAACTTGAACGCCGAGCTACCCCTTTCTTACTTCCTCCTCGCTTCGGCGGTTCTGTTCAGCCTGGGCCTGGGCGTGGTGGTGGTCAAGCGCAACGCCATCGTGGTGCTGATGGGCGTCGAATTGATGTTGAGCGCGGCCAACCTCAACCTGGTGGCCTTCAGCCGCCACGACCCGGCCTTGCAGGGGCAGTTGTTCGGGCTGTTCGTCATCGTCGTGGCGGCGGCGGAAGCGGTGGTGGCCCTGGCCATCGTGCTGCTGGTGTACCGGCATTTCCGCACGGTGCACCTTGATGAAGTGAGCAAGTTGAAGCACTGAGTGCCCCGTCGGGCGTTTGACTCATCGGGCGCAAATTCTTCTTTGGATGGACAAGGAAGGTTGCGAATGACTGCAACTCCAGACCCAGGGGTAGGGCAGAGTCTCAGGAAATCACGCCCTCGGGCAAGCTTTTTGCAAGATGGGCTGACTACCCACTTTTCCGCCGGTTGCATGCAGAACTTTTTACCCAGGTGCTTCTCCAACCAGTGGGCCTGAGTTCTTGAGTGTGTACCCTCCCGTCCTATGCAACAAGTTTACGAATTCTTCCAGCGCCTGACCGACACCAGCGACTGGCCCCCCCGCTGGTTTTGCGGGCGGTGGACTGACTTCCACGGGTGGCTCTACATCCTTTCCGACCTGGCCATCTGGTTTGCGTACATGGCCATTCCGTTGCTACTCATTCGGTTTATTCTGGTCAAAGAAGGCATCCCGTTGGGCCGGGTGTTCTGGCTGTTCGGGGCGTTCATCCTGCTCTGCGGACTGACGCACCTCATCGACGCCACGATGTTCTGGTGGCCCGCTTACCGTGTCAACGCGCTGATTCGCTTCCTGACCGGGCTAGTCTCCATCGGCACCGTGGTGGCGTTGATTGTCAACTTCAAAGAAGCCGTTGGCCTGCGCACGTCCAGTGAATACGAACGGGAACTGAAGCTCCGCAAACAGGCCATGCAGGAGCTTTCGCGCTCCAACCAGGAACTTCAGCAGTTTGCGTACGTGGCCTCGCACGACCTGCAATCACCGCTGAAAACCATTGAAAGCTACCTCGATTTGCTCCAGCGACGGCACGGCGAGAACTTCGACGACGAGGCCCGACGGCTGGTTGGCGTCTCGACGGCGGCGGCCGGGCGAATGCGCACGCTCATCAACGACCTGCTCGATTTCTCGAAAGTGGGCAGCAGCGCGGAGTTCACCGACGTGGACCTCAACGAACTGGTGGCCGAAATCCTCGACGAGCAGCGGAACGAAATCGAAGCCGTCGGGGCTACGGTGCGGGTGGACAGTCACCTGCCGACGCTCACCGCCCACCGGACGGACCTCAAGCAACTGTTTCAGAACCTGATTTCCAACGGCCTGAAGTACCACCAACCCGGCAAGCACCCCCGCCTGGAGGTGCGGGCCGACGACCGGGGCGACGATTATTTCTTCCGAATCAGCGACGACGGCATCGGCATCGAACCGCAGTATTTCGACCGCATCTTCCAGGTGTTCCAGCGGCTGCACGGGCGCGGGCAGTATCCCGGCACCGGCATCGGGCTGGCCACCTGCAAAAAGGTAGTCGAGATTTACGGTGGGAAAATCGGCGTCGAAAGCACGCCCGGCGCGGGAAGCACGTTTTTTTTCTCGCTTCCGAAGGTCATCAAACCCGTGAACCAGTATGCCGAAACCGATTCGCTGCATTTTGCTGATTGACGACGACCCGGACGATAATTTCCTCCATCGGCTCGTCATTGAGGAGTCAGGCTTGTGCGAAGAAGTGCGCGAAGCAACCACCGCCGCCGAGGCCCTGCGTTACCTGGCGCAGCCCGACGCGGCCGACCACCCGTTTCCCAACTTGATGCTGCTCGATGTGAACATGCCCGGCATGGGTGGTTTCGAGTTTTTGGACGAATACCGCCGCCGGGTGCCCAATCCGCCCCTGGACGTGCAGGTGTTGCTGTTCACAGCGGCCGAAAACCCCGCCGAGCAGGCCCGCGCCCAATCGTACCGCGAAATAGCCGGGTACCACGTCAAACCCCTGACGGGCGAACTGCTGGCGGAGGTGGCGGGGAAGTATTTCTGAGATGCCTGTCTGAACCGCGATTGGCCGGGATTTTAGGATTTTCAAGATTTTGAAATTCGTTTTCAGCTATTTTGAAAATCCTAAAATCCCGGCCAATCGCGGTTCAGACACCTACTGCTTCCGAATCGGCACCGTCACCTCCCGCGTGTCCCAGCGCAGGAGCATGTCGGCACCCCCGTCGGCGGGCTGGAACGAAATGGTGAAAAGCTGAACCGTGTCGGACAAAGCCCGCACCGACACCGGGGCGCGGAAACGATCGCGGGTGGGGTCGTACTCGGTGCCCCACTGTCCGGTTTCGTCGTTGATGATGACCTGCCACTCGTTGGGGCCGGGAATCGTCCAGAGCGTGTAGCGGCCCGCCGGGAGGGGTTTGCCCGCCAGCGTCACGTCGGGTTCGACGGTCAGGAGCGTGGCCTCGTTGGCCCCCGTCCGCCAGACTTTCCCGTAAGGCACCAGCGCGTGCTCGGCCACGGTGCCGAAAATCAAACGTCCTTTTTTGGAAGGTTGGGAATAATCCACTTTGACGTGCAGGCCGTTCTGGTCGAACTCGGTCGATGCGCCGGGGCTGAACTGCTTGGTGTACTGCAACTGGAAATACCGGTAGGCAAAATACCCGCCCACGGCCAGCACTAGGACGAGCAGACTAATTCGAAGGGGTTTGTTCATGGGCCGAAAAGTACGAACGGAATGACGATTTCCGGGAACTGACCATCCGTTGCACAAAAAATCGTACTTCACAGCGCCACGCGGCAGCGTTCACCCGTCAGCCGGGGAAGGTTCTCTTCGATTTCCAGGCTGGTTTTGGCGTTGTCGAGTTGTTCGCGGAAGGTATTTTTCAACTCCCGCCGTTTCATGGCTTCCAGATAACGCCGCACCTCGTCGCGGGTTTCCAGAATGAGTTCGGGCACGGGCGTGGGGCGGCCGGTTTCGTCTTTGGCCACCATCGTGAAGTAGCTCGTGTTGGTGTGTTTCACCTCGCCGGTGGTCACGTTTTCCGACGTCACCCGGATGCCCACCACCAACGACGTGCGCCCGACATAGTTCACCGAGGCCCGCAGCGACACCAGTTCGCCCACCTCGACGGGTTGCAGAAACTCCACACCGTCCACCGACACGGTCACGCAGTAGGCCCCGGCGTGTTTGGCCGCGCAGGCGTAGGCCACCTTGTCCATCAGCGAGAGCAGGATGCCGCCGTGGATTTTTCCGCCAAAATTGGCGTAGCTCGGAATCATCAGTTCGGTCAGCGTGGTGCGCGAGTGGCGCACGGAGCGGGCGGGGAGCATGTAGTTTGAAGTTCGTAGTTTGAAGTTCAGAGTTACAAATAACTTCAAACTCCAAACTACGAACTTCAAACTTTTTCACCGCATCGCCTGCACCGGCACGGCGTCCATGTCGGTAAACGTGTAGTTTTCGCCCGCCATCGCCCACACGAAGGCGTAGCTGCTCGTGCCGCAGCCCGAGTGGATGGACCAGGGCGGCGAAAACACGCCCTGCTCGTTGGCCACCACGAGGTGCCGGGTCTGGTCGGGCTGGCCCATGAGGTGGAACACCCGCCCATTTTCCGGAAGGTCGAAGTAAAAATACGCCTCCATGCGCCGGTCGTGGGTGTGAGCGGGCATGGTGTTCCACACGCTCCCGCCGTGCAGCACGGTCAGGCCCATGACCAACTGGCAACTTGCCAGCCCCTCGGCGTGGATGTACTTGTAAATCGTGCGCTGGTTGGCCGTTTCGGGCGAACCCATGTTGACCGGCGTCGCTTCGGCCCCGGTCAGGCGGGCGTTGGGATGGCTCGCGTGGGCCGGGGACGAGGCCAGGAAAAACCGCGCGGGATTCTCCGGGTCGCGGCTCACGAAGGCCACCGAGCGGGTGCTCTTGCCGAGGTAGAGGCCGTCGAGCTTGTCGAGGTCGTACTGCCGACCGTCGGCCAGCACGGTACCCGGCCCGCCGCCGACGTGGATGATGCCTAGCTCACGGCGTTCGAGGAAAAAATTCGCTTTCAGCACCTCCTCGTAGGCGGGCAGTTCGAGGGGCGCGTCCACCGGCACCACGCCGCCGATGACGAACCGGTCGTAGTGGGCGTAGGCGAAATGGAAGCGGTACGGTTCCAGGAGGGTTTCGACCAGGAAATTGTCGCGCAGGCGGTCGGTATCGTAGCGACGGACGTCGTCGGGGTGGCAGGCGTGGAGGACGGTCATTCTTTCAATTAGGAATTACGAATTAGGAATTACGAAATCGCAGATTCGGCGAAGCCAATGGGCGTTGACTGGACAAAGGCTGGGCCCGCTGAATTCTACCGTTTGGTGGAGGGATTCGGGTGATGGATATTTGGGGCGAAATTCACCGTTTTCCGCATGAATCCGGCTTTGCTGTTCTGGCTGTTGCTGCTTCTGCCCCTCGCCGGGTTTTTGTTTCTTTGTTTTTTGGGGGAAAAAGTGAACCGCGTGGCCGGGCCGCTGGCCTGTTTGCTGACGGCGGCGGGGCTGGGCCTGTCGGCGGTGCTGGTGGGCCAACATGCCGGAAATTTGCCGCTCACGTTTTCCTTCGATTGGCTGCGTATCGGCGAAAAAACCTTCCGCTTCGGCTTCCTGCTCGACACCCTGACGGCCACGATGCTACTGCTCGTCCACGGCGTGGCCCTGCTGGTGCAGGTGTACTCGCTGGGCTACCTCCGCGACGAACCCGCCAGCGCCAGGTACTTCGGTTTCCTGCAACTCTTCGTCGGGGCCATGCTGCTGCTCGTCGTGACCGACAACCTGCTCGTGCTCTACGGCGGCTGGGAACTCGTCGGGCTGGCCTCGTACCTGCTCATTGGGTTCTGGTACCAGCGCCCCGCAGCCGCCCAGGCCGCCAAAAAAGCCTTTCTCGTCAACCGCATCGGCGACGTGTGTTTGCTGCTGGGGGTGTTTGGCGCGTTTCGCGAAACGGGGAATTTTCAATTTTCAATGCTCAATGCTCAATTTTCAACTGGCACTTCGCTGCTCCTGTTTGGTGGGGTGATTGGCAAATCCGCCCAATTCCCCCTCCACACCTGGCTGCCCGACGCGATGGAAGGCCCCACGCCCGTTTCGGCCCTGCTCCACGCGGCCACGATGGTGGCGGCGGGCGTGTTTCTGCTGGGCCGAATTGTGCCGTTCATGCCGCCGGAGGCCCTCGTGGTGGCCGGCGCGGTGGGGGCGGTGAGCACGGTGCTGGGGGCGGTTTACGCGCTTTCGCAGACCGACATCAAGCGGGTGCTGGCTTACTCCACGATTTCCCAACTCGGCCTGATGGTGCTGGGCATGGGCGTCGGGGCGCGGGAGGCGGCGCTGTTTCACCTCCTCACCCACGCTTTTTTCAAAGCCGGGCTGTTCCTGGCGGCGGGCAGCGTGATTCACGCCCTGCACCACGAGCAGGACATGCGACGTATGGGCGGGTTGCGCCAAAAGTTGCCCCTGACCTTCGCCACCTACGCCGTGTGCGCCGCCGCGCTGGCGGGCGTGCCGCTGACTTCCGGGTTTTTGTCGAAAGACGCCCTCATCGCCGAAAGTTTTCGCTGGGCGGCGGGGCAGGCGAGTGGCCTGGCGTACATCCTGCCCGGTGCCGCCCTCGCTTCGGCGGCGCTGACGGCGGCCTACCTGACGCGGCAACTGGCGCTGGTGTTTTTCGGAGAATTTCGCGGAAGTTCTGAAACGCTGGCCAACGCCCACGAGCCGCCGCTTTCGATGCGGTTGCCCGTGCTTGTGCTGGCGGTGCTATCGCTGGGCTGGGTGGTCTGGCTGAATCCGTTCGCGGTGGGGGAGGTGCCGCTTTGGGTCGAAATCGCTGCTGGGCTGGCGCTGGTCGGTGGGGTGGCGGGGGCCTGGCTGAACCGCAACCGGGCCACGCAAACCGTGCCGACGCTTGATTTTTTCTACGAAAAACTTTTCGTCAAACCTACTCTCCGTTTCAGCGATGCCACCGCCTGGTTCGACCGCCGCGTGGTGGACCGGGCCGTGGACTGGCTCGGCATCCTGGGCGTGGTGCTGGCCCACGTCGTCGCCTGGCTTGACAAGCACCTGGTGGACGGCCTCGTCAACGGCGCGGCCTGGGGGGCGGGCCGCTTCGGGCAACTCACCCGGAGCGTGCAGGCGGGCCGGGTGCAGGGCTACGTCGTGGTGGCCCTGCTGGGGCTGTTGCTGCTGGTGGGGTGGGCGCTTTTTTGAGTTTCGAGTTTGAAGTTCAGCGTTCCAGACAACTTCAAACCGCGCGGCGTCCACTACGAACTTCAAACTCGAAACTCGGATGAACGACTACCAACTCACCGACTGGCAGCGGATTTTTCTGGGGGAAACGCCCTGGCATTTTCTGGTCGAAGTGCTGGGCCGCACGTTCGTCATGTTCGTGGTGATTTTTACGGCGCTCCGAGCCACGGGCAAGCGCACGGTGAAGCAGTTATCGGTCTTTGAACTGGTGCTCATCATCGGCCTGGGCTCGGCGGCGGGCGACCCCATGTTTTACCACGACGTGGGCCTGCTGCCCGCGTTTCTGGTGTTTTTTCTCGTCATTTCGAGCTACCGGCTGCTGACCCACTGGGCCTCGCGTTCGCCGGAGGTGGAGGAGTTGGTGGAAGGGAAAGCCGTGCGCCTCATCAACGAAGGCGAATTTTCCATCGAAGATTTCAAAAAAGAAGACCTTGGCCTCGACGAATTTTTCATGGAACTGCGCCTGGCGGGCATCGAACACTTGGGGCAGGTGCGCAAGGCCTACCTGGAAAGCAATGGGGGCATCAGCCTGTACTGTTTTGAAGACGAGGCCGTGAAACCCGGCCTGCCCATCCAGCCCGACGTGTTCGCCCGGAAACACAAACGTATCCCCGCCCGCGGCGACTACGCCTGCACGTTCTGCGACAACGTCGAAACCCTCGACCTTAACCTTTCGGAGCACTTCTGCGACCGCTGCAACCGCACCGAGTGGGTGGGGGCGCTGCGGACGCGGCGGGTGCGGTAGCGGATTTGAAGTTTGAGGTTTGACGGTTTGAAGTTGTTTTTCCTCAAACCGTCAAACCTCAAACCCTCAAACCCTATTTTTGCGCCACGTTTTCGCTGATGCCCTACCTCTCCCTCCTCATTTTCCTCCCCCTGCTCGCGGCCGTCGGCGTGTTGGCGCTGCCCAACGACCGCCCCGCCGCCTTCCGGTGGGTCACGCTGGGGACGAGCCTGCTCAACTTCGCGCTGACGATTTTCCTGTGGGTGAACTTCGACAAAACCAGCACCGGCTTTCAGTTCACCGAGCGCGCCGACTGGATTACGCTCTCGCTGGGGCCGCTGGGCGTGGTGTCCATCGATTACTTCCTGGGCGTCGACGGCCTGAGCCTGCCGCTGGTGGCCCTGTCGGGATTGGTGCTGGCCGTGGGGGCGATCTCGTCGTTTGAAATTCGGGAAAAACAAAAGGCCTACTTCGCGCTGTACCTGTTGCTGAGCGCCAGCATCATGGGCTGTTTCGTGGCCCTCGACTTGTTCCTGTTTTTCCTGTTTTTTGAATTCATGCTCTTGCCGATGTACTTCCTCATTGGCCTCTGGGGCGGTAAGCGGCGGGAATACGCCAGCATCAAATTTTTCATCTACACGCTGCTCGGTTCGCTGTGCATTTTGCTCGTGTTCATCGCGCTGTACCTCTCGGTGGCCGACCCCGTCGAGACGGCCCTGCGCATGGGCATGACCGACGCTCGCACGGGCATCAACGGCCGGATGCTGGCCGATTTCGAGAACGCCCTGCAAAACGGCGGCATCCCCGGCGACCAAGTCGTCCACACGTTCAGCCTGCCGTACCTGCTTCAGCCCACCAACTACCTGCCCGACAGCCTGCTCAACCTCGCGGCGGGAAACGAACTCTTCGGCTACCCGGCGCGGGTGCTGGCCTTCTGGCTGCTCGTCATTGGGTTTGCGATAAAACTTCCCGCCGTGCCCCTGCACACCTGGCTGCCCGATGCGCACGTGGAGGCCCCGACGCCGGTTTCGGTGGTGCTGGCCGGGGTGCTGCTGAAAATCGGCGGGTACGGGTTGTTCCGCATTGCCTGGGCGGTTTTTCCTGAAGAAGCCGTCGCCTCGGCCCCGTGGCTGGGTGGGCTGGGGGTACTGAGCATTGTTTACGGAGCCTTCAACGCCCTGGCGCAGAAGGATTTGAAACGGCTCATCGCTTACTCCTCCGTGTCGCATATGGGCTTCGTGCTGCTGGGCCTGGCCTCGCTGACGGCTGAGGGGCTGAACGGGGCGATTTACCAGATGGTCAGCCACGGCGTGCTGTCGGCGATGCTGTTCCTGATTGCCGGGGTGCTCTACGCCCGCACCCACGACCGGCTCATCGGCAGCTACCGGGGACTGGCGGTACGAATGCCCGGCTTCGTGGCGCTCACGGCGGTGGCGTTTTTCGGGTCGCTGGGGTTGCCGGGGTTGTCGGGATTCATCGGAGAATTTTTCGCGCTGATGGGCACCTTCAACAGCCCCTACCTGCCCACCTGGATGGCCCCGGTCGGCACGCTGGGCATTTTGCTCGGGGCGGCGTATTTCCTCTGGGCTTTGCAGCGGCTGTTTTTCGGGCCGTTGTGGTCCCTCCACGACCCCAACGTGCTGACCGACCTCACGGCGCGGGAAAAAGCCATGCTCATTCCTCTGGCCGCGCTGGCCCTGGTGCTGGGCGTGTTGCCCAACCTGCTCCTGAGCGTGACGGAGGGGGCGGTGGGGGTGTTTTTAGCAAATTTTTAGTCTGAATCAGGATGGGCAGGAAATGAGGATGAACAGGATTGAGGAATCAGGAATTATTCATCCTGAACATCCTCATTTCCTGGCCATTCTGATTCAGACAACTTAAATGAACCTCGCTCAACAACTCCCCCAACTCCTCCAACACCTCGCCGTGCTGACGCCCGAAGTCTTCCTGACGGCGGCGTTCCTGCTCGTCGTGACGGTAGATTTGGTGCGGGAAAAAAGCCGTGAGCCGAACGGCGGGAGCCTCTACCCGCTCACGCTGGGGCTGGTGGCCGTGACCGGTTGGCTGGTGTGGAAGGAGGAGGGCAGTGGGTTTCTGTTCGGCCGGATGCTGGTGCTCGACGGGCAGGCCGTATTTTTTAAGCTGCTCGTCACCCTCGCGGCGGCGGCGATGCTCGCCCACGCCTGGGCCTTGCGCTACCGCTTCGCGGGCGAATTGCACAGCCTGCTGCTGGCCCTGCTGCTGGGCCTGTACCTGCTCACGATGGCCGTCAACCTGCTGACGATTTACCTCGCTGTCGAACTCGTTTCCCTCGTTTCCTACGTGCTGACGGCCCTCCACCGCGACCGGCGGGGGGCCGAGGGCGCGGTGAAGTACGCCCTGTTCGGGGCCGTGAGCGCGGCGGTGATGCTCTACGGCATGTCGCTGCTCTACGGCCTGACCGGCACCCTCGACGTGACCGACCCCGGCTTCACCCGCGCTTTGGCCCAGACGAACCCCTTCGCCGTGGGCGTGGCGCTGGTCCTGACGCTCGGCGGTTTGCTCTTCAAAATCGCCGCCGTGCCCTTCCACCTCTGGAACCCCGACGTGTACGAAGCGGCCCCCACGCCCATCGTGTCGTTTTTCTCGGTGGCCCCGAAAGCGGCGGCCTTCCTGGCCCTGATGCGGCTCGAAAGCATCCTGCCCGTGGACTGGGCCGGGTGGCTGGCCGTGGTGGCGCTGGCGAGCATCGCCGTGGGCAACTTCTCGGCCCTCTGGCAGCGGGACGCCCGGCGGATGCTGGCCTACTCGTCCATTGCCCAGTCGGGCTTCGTGCTCATCGGCCTGGCGGCGGCCAGTGATTTCGGGCTGCGGAGCGCCACGTTTTACCTCGGCGCGTACCTGTTCGCCACGATGGGGGCGTTTTTGCTGCTGGATTTGCTGGTTAAGGTTGCTCCGACCGCAGACGCGCAGTCCTCCTGGTCGGAGCAACCTTACCACTTCACCCGCTTCTCCGGCCTCGGCCTCCGGCAACCCGCCCTCGGCGTGGCCGTGGTGCTGGTGATGATTTCGCTGGTCGGCTTGCCGCTCACGGCGGGTTTTTCGGCCAAGCTCCTTGTGTTTTCGGCGCTTTGGGAAACCTACCAGCAAACCGAGCGCACCTTGCTCGGCGCGCTGCTGCTCTTCGGGGTGTTCAACGCCGCCGTGTCGCTGGTTTTTTACCTGAAATTGCCGTTTCTCCTGTTTTTCCGAAACCAACCCGACGCGCCCGCAGTACCCCGCCCGACGCTGGGACAGTGGGTGGTGCTCGCGGCGCTGGTGGTGCCGGTGGTGGTGCTGTTTTTGCGGGCGGATTGGCTGATGGATTTTTTGGAACGGTTTTGATTTCCTGACAGGTCGTGGAACCTTCGCTGTTGAGAGGCATGTTCGGCCACTTGAAATAGCAAATTAAAAAAGTAGAACGAGGGGTAATTGGACAATCATCGCGAAGCCGTACTTTAGTAATGTGATTGGGAAGAAAATTTAATTATAGATTAACAATTATCTGGTAATCAAAATATTATGTTAAACTGTTTAACAAATTTGGTATGCCAACTATTGAAAAATTCAATGGTATTAAAATCATGATGTACTCGGACAACGAGCATAATCCGCCTCATTTCCACGCCTCGTACAATGGGCAGGAAGTTCAGATCGACATCAAGCGGATGACAGTCCTGAAGGGCGAACTCCCTCCGCGTCAGTTGCGTCAGGTGCTTCAGTGGGCCAAACCCATTCAGAACGATTTACTGGCTCTTTTCAAACAGTACAATCCGTTGCTACGCGATGGCTAATCAAATTCACCATATCGTTGAAATTCTGAACGTTGAGCCGTTCAAAATCACCTGTCGGTGGGACACGGGAGAGAAGCGCGTCAATGATCTGGAAGCGCGTTTTTCTGAATGGGAAAACCATCCACTGCTGCACGCGTTGCTTGATTATAAAGTTTTTCGGGATGTTGTCGTGAGCGAAAACGGCACGCTCCAATGGCCCTCGGTGCCAGTCACGGTTACGTTTCTCGGAAAAACGATAACCGAACCCCTCGACCTCGACCCCATCGTCCTCTACGAAACCAGCAAACCCCTCTCGGCCTACCGCCTCGTACCGGTGGAAGAGGCCGCCTGATTCTTTCTTCTCAACGAGCAACCCCCACGACCACCCCAGCCATGTCCGACGAAATCAAACACGAGTGCGGCATTGCCCTCATCCGACTCCGCAAGCCCTACCAGTACTACATCGACAAGTACGGCACGGCGCTTTACGGGGCCAACAAGCTCTCGGTGCTGATGCAGAAACAGGTCAACCGGGGCCAGGACGGCGCGGGCGTGGCCAACATCAAGCTCAGCGTGCCCCCCGGCCACCGGTACATCAGCCGGTACCGCTCGGTGGAACCCCAACCCATCGCCGACATTTTCGACAAAGTCCACAAAAAAGTCCGCAAGGCGCTCAAGGGCAACCGTGACAGGGCCCGCGACGCGAAGTGGCTCCAGGAGAACGTGGCTTTCACGGGCGAGGTCTGGCTGGGGCACCTGCGCTACGGCACCCACGGGGTCAACGAAATCGAAAACTGCCACCCGATGCTCCGGCAGAGCAACTGGCGCAGCCGCAACCTGGTCATGGCGGGCAATTTCAACATGACCAACGTGGACGAACTGTTCGACAAGCTCATCTCGCTCGGCCAGCACCCGAAGGAAAAAGTGGACACGGTGACGGTGATGGAAAAAATCGGGCACTTCCTCGATGAAGAAACCCAGCGGCAGTTCGAGCATTTCAAGGACACGTTTGAAAACCCCGAACTTTCCGACATCATCGAGCAGAACATCGACCTCGCCCGCGTGCTGCACCGCTCCTGCCGCGATTTCGACGGGGGCTACGCGATGGTGGGCATGACCGGCTACGGGGCGGCCTTCGTGGCCCGCGACCCGGCGGGCATCCGCCCGGCTTATTACTACGCCGACGACGAGGTGGTGGTGGTGGCGTCGGAGAAACCGGCCATCAAAATGACCTTCAACTGCGAGTACGACCAGATTCAGGAGGTGCAGCCCGGCCACGCGCTCGTCATCGACACCTACGGCGAAGCCAACGAATTCCAGTTCATCCAGCCCATCGAGAAAAAATCCTGCTCCTTCGAGCGGATTTACTTTTCCCGCGCCTCCGACCCCGACATCTACCACGAGCGCAAGCGGCTGGGCAAACTCGTGCTCCCGCAGATTCTCGAGGAGGTCAACTACGACCTGACCAATACGGTGTTTTCGTATATCCCGAACACCGCCGAAACGGCCTTCCTGGGCTTGGTCGAAGCCCTCGACAAATACCTCATCGGCGAACGGAAGCGGTACATTCAGGAAGGAAAACTAACGCCGGAGCAGTTGGACAAACTGCTCAGTTTCCGCCCCCGCGTCGAAAAGCTGGTGTCGAAAGACGTGAAGCTGCGCACGTTCATCACCGACGACGCCCACCGCGACGACATGGTGTCGAGCGTGTACGAAACCACTTTCGAGGTGATTAACAAGCGGGTGGACAACATCGTCCTCCTCGACGATTCCATCGTGCGCGGCACCACGCTGGAGCGCTCTATCCTGACCATGCTCGACCGCCTGGAGCCGAAGAAAATCGTCATCGTCTCCTCCGCCCCGCAAATTCGCTACCCCGATTGCTACGGCATCGACATGTCGAAAATGAAGGATTTCGTGGCCTTCCGCGCCACGCTCCAACTGCTCAGGGAGCGGGGCATGGACGACCTGTTGGAAGAAACCTACGACCGCTGCGTGGTGGCCCTGGCCACGGGCGAGGCCTCGCGCCAGAACTTCGTGCGGGCGTTGTACGAGCCGTTCACGCACCAGGAAATTTCGCGGAAAGTAGCCGAAATCGTCACACCGAAGAACATGCAGGCCGAACTCGCCGTGATTTACCAAACCATCGAGGGCCTGCACCAGGCCTGCCGCCACCACCACGGCGACTGGTACTTCACCGGCCACTACCCCACCCCCGGCGGCAACCGGATTGTCAACAAGGCCTTCGTCAATTTCATGGAGGGGAAGGGCGTGCGGGCGTATTGAGTTTTTGGGGAGAAAGGAAAATGAAAATATCGAATAAAAAATAGGCAATAAGAAATGTAGAAAGTTGATTTTCAACACTTCTGCATTCAATATTCCTTATTTTTTATTCGATATTTTCATTTTCCTTTCTCCCCTCACCGGCTTGTGACGGTTGGCGCGGGGAGCCTGGACCTTTTGCGAGCTGTTTTTGGAGCCACTTTTCGGCCCGCCTCGCCGTGCGTTTCACAATTCTTCGGAAGCGGGCGTGAAGGGTTTTTGCGTACACATCAACGCGGCGGTTCGTCATGTCGAAATGGAACCGCCTGGAGACGAACGCGTTTCGGGGTGCCTGGAGCAACATGGCGAGGTTGACACCGGGCGAGTGGAGGTGAATCACCAACGAGCGGAGTTTCTCGGTCGCCAGTTTCGACAGGTCTTCCCGGCGGATGGGCGCGGTGAAGAGAAAATAATCGTACTCAAGTTCCGGGACGTACTGCCCGAATAGCTTGGGACGGTCCCGCTTCGGTTGCGAATTGACACTGTTCCTCAACCGAAGAACATACCCGTCGTCCAACGTCAGCCACGCGCTGTCGCCCACCACGGTTGAAAGTTTAACGTGACTCGTTATCCCAAACCGGAAGATGATTTCTTCCGAAGCACCGGGACTGAAGAAAAAATCAATGTCGTCTTCCCTTCCCGCCGCCCAGCACAGCGAATCTTGCGTGGGGTGGTACTCCTGCCGGATTCGAAACCACCACTGCGCGTGCAGCGCATCCGGGTAAGCAGCTAGAAAAAGCAGCAGGAGCAGGCGGCGCATGGCAAACTGTTTTTCGGTTCAAGGTCCTCTTGGAGAAAAAGCATCTCTCGTTCCCCTCCTCCCTTTCCTCCCCCCAACCCCAGGGCTGTTAAGTTCTCAAATGCTTGAACCTAATGTTCAATGCGGTCCGCCGCGCGGTTCAATGCTCAATTCTCAATGTTCAATGGGTTATTTCTCTGACTTTCAATCATTGAACATTGAGAATTGAGCATTGAACCGCGCGGCGGACCGCATTGAACATTTTTTGCGCTACCAATCAGAACTTAACGGCCCTGCCCCCAACCCCCTCAATGCTCCAAATCCCACCCGTACAGGTTCAGTTCGAGCACGACGCCCATCGGTTTGGGCGTGTCGGGGTTGGGCACGAGCGCCCCGGCGCAGAACTGCACCCGGCTGGTGGGCCAGTACATGAAGCCGAACACGCCCACGCCCGTATCGTTGCGGCCCGAAAGCCAGTCGCCCATGAGGTACCATTTTTCGGTGAGTTTCCACTCATAGCCCACCAGCAGCCCGCCCCGGTTGCCTTCGCCGACAAACATCGGGTTGCTCAGGTAGCCCCCCACCAGGATGCGCCGCCCTGACCCAAAATGCTGATTTATCATGCCGTAGTTGAAGTAATTCAACTGCTTGCGCTCGATGCGACGGCTCAGGTTGACGCCCGTCTGGGTCCCCAGGTTGAGGTAGGTGCGTTTGCCCAGTTTCCACTGCTTTTGCAAGGTCAGCATCAGCACCGGAAACAAGGCCCCGTTTTGCCGGGAGTCGTTGTGCAGAATGCGCCACTCGGGGGTGAAGTAGGCTCCTTTGCCGACGAGGTTGACGCCCGCGTCCCAGTTGCGCCCCAAGCCGTACACGAAGTGGCCTTTCGACTCGAACTTGTCGCGGTACAGGTTCAACTGGTGCTGGTAAAACACCTGGTTTTTCGGCGTGATGTCGCCGTTGGGAATGTTAAACAGGTTTTGCTGCGCGAAAGCGGTCAGTGCCGCGCTCGTAAGGAAGAGAGACAGGAGGATTCTTTTCGAGAAATTCATGACAAGGGAAGGGTTCGGACGCGCACAAAAAACACCACCGCAACCGTTCCGGCGGTGGTGTTTCCACGTACACATCAGACAATCAAACGAAGCAAGTCAGTGTCTTCGGCGGCTACCGGTCGGCCCGGATTGAATCGGTTACCGCGTACCGGCAGCCGCCGGGCAATGGGTTCTGACAGGGAATTGGGCCGGGGCCAGGAAGCTCATCAGGGCGAGCAGGGACGTGCATTTCATGGGCTTCAGAGGGAAACTCGAACCAGGTCAGAGGCGCCGCAAATCGCGCCGGAACCGACGGATGAACTCTTCTTCCTTCCGCGACACGTCGTCGTGGGACTGGGCCACTTCCTCGAGAATGGCAACGAATTCTTTTTTCAGTGACTCGTTCAGCTCCTTTCCGTTGGCCTGAAACCGCCGCATGGCGAAGGCGTAGGCTTCCTCGACGGGCACGTTGTAGGCTTCTTTCAGCGCGTAGGCGCTGACGGCGATTTCGCCGTGCGTGTGCTGAGTGAGGATGCGCTTCACGGTTTCGGTTTCGGCGGGCTGGAGTTGACCGTCGGACTTAGCCAGCGCGTACACCGCACTGCCGAGGCCCATGTACACTTCCTGGAGGGGCATGATTCGGGAATTGGTTGATTCGTTGAGTAGGTAATTGATTGATTTGTTGGGGGGTAATCGGGTAATTTGTTGAAGCGAATTACCCGATTACCCATTTGACCAATCCCCAACTCAATCCACGGAACTCGGGTTGAGCATCAGCGGCGTATCGCCGTTGGTGATGATGACCTTGCTGTTGGGCGAAGTCGAGAGCTTGTTGAAGGCTTCGATGGCCTGGAACTTAATCAGCAGAGGCGTCAAACCCTGGTTGATGATTTTCTGGGCGTCGCGCACGCCTTCGGCCTCGATGACCCGGCGCTGGGCTTCCTGGCGTTCTTTGTCGAGCACAAACTGCATCCGCTGGGCGTCCTGCTCGGCGGCGAGTTTTTCTTCAATCGCCTTCGTCAGACCCGCGGGCAGGGCGATGCTCTTCAGCAGGACGGCTTCCACCGAGAAACCCCGGCCTTTCATCTGCTCCATCATCAGGTCGCGGATGGCTTTCTCGATTTCGGCCCGCTGGCCGGTGTGCATGTCCTTAGCGTAGTACCGCGAGGCGATGTCGGCCACGGCGGAGCGGAACACAGGCAGAATCACCACTTCCTCGTAGTTGCGGCCAATCTGCTCGATGACCTTTGGGGCTTTCTCACCATCAACGCGGTAAAGGATTGACACGTCCGACTGCACCGTCAAGCCTTCCTTCGAGGGCAGGGGGGAGCGGACCTCAATATTCATCGTGCGGGTGGGCACTTTGATGATGGTTGTCAAAAGCGGGTTGAACACCTGAGCGCCTTCGGGCAAAGCCTGGGGCTTGATTTTGCCGAGGGTACGCTTGACGCCGACTTCGCCCTGACGGACGACGGTGCAACTGCTGAGCAGGGTCCCCGCCAGGCAGGCTGCGGCGAGGTATGTGAACAAGGGTTTCATGGCAGGACTGATTTTTAGTTGGATGAAAAGTGTCGTTGTGAACACGCTGCAAACCTCGTCCGGCTGAATTAGAGCCGAATTAAGGTTGAATTAATTAATCATTAGAAGTTGAGGCGGAGGAAGCCGGGGCGGTTTCTTTCGGCGAAGGCTCCCGCAATTGGTCGGCCAGCAGCCGGTCGGCATGGAGCTTGGTGGCCAGCAGTGAATCGTAGCGTAGCACGTGCGCGTCGCGCTCCTGCCGGAGTTGCCGGTTTTCACGGGCCAGCAGGTAGATGCCGATGAGCACGACGGCGTTGACCAGCAGGCAAAAGCCCAGCAGGGCCGCCGACGAAACGGTGCTCTTGCGGCGGCGAAGCCGGTTGCGCGACTGGGGCCGGGGCGGGGAATAATCGAGCGTGAAGCGGGTCATGGCAGGCGCGGTTTTAGACCGCGAAACTGCCCTTCTCCGATTAAAATCGCGTTAAGCCCCGATTAGAAGACGGTTAGAATTGCCTCGGCAGCGTCAGCGTGAAGGTCGTGCCGTCGGCCTCGGTCGATTCGACGGCCAACTTGCCCCGGTGCAGGCGCACGATGCGCTCGATGAGCGGCAGACCGATGCCGTGGCCGGGCACCCGGTGGGCGTTGCTGCCCCGCTGGAAAGGAATGAAGATGTTGGGCAGTTCGTCGGGCGGGATGGGCGGGCCGAAGTTGTGCACCCGCAGTTCGATGCCCTCGGCTTGCGCGGCCAGGCGCACGTCCACGGCGTGGTCGGGGGAGAACTTGCAGGCGTTTTCGAGCAAATTGAACGCCACCACCCGCAGCAGCGGTTCGTTGCCGGAAAGCCCAAAATCCACGTCCGCCTCCTCGCCGTCGGCGAGTTGCACCCGCACCGTGCAGGCGGCTTGTACCCGGAGCAGTTCGCTGCGCACCTGCCAGAGCAGTTCGTCGAAGTACAGGGGCGCGAAGGTCACCGCCGATTCGTCGCGGCTCACGTCGGCCAGGCTCAGGAGGCCGTTGGTGAGGCGGTTCAGTTGCCGGGCGTCGTCCAGAATCGAGCGGAGCGTGGCGCGGAGTTCGTCGGCGTCGTCCTCCGAAAGCAGGGCCACTTCGATTTGTCCCGTGATGGCCGTCAGCGGCGTGCGGAGTTCGTGCGAGGCGTACGACACGAACGAGCGCTGAGCGCGGAAGCTTTCTTCGAGGCGGTCCAGCATCCGGTTGAAGCGCCCGGAAAGCTGGGCGATTTCGTCCCGCCCGTTGCCTTCGTCAAGCCGCAAATCGAGGCGCGAGGCCGTGATGGCGTCGATGCGCCCGACGATGCGGGCAATGGGTTCGAGGGATTTTCCCGCGAAAAACCGCCCCGCCGCAAACACCACGCCCGTGGCCAGCAGCCAGCCCGCCCCCAGCACCAGCCCCAGGTTGCGCTGCTTGGCGAAGCCGTACTTGTCGATGGCCGAGGCGAACACGACGAAGTGGTTGAAGCGATCGGTGAAGAGCACGCCCACGATTTCACGCGGGCCTTCCCGCAGCCGCACTTCTTTTTCGAGCCGCACCCGGTCGAGGATTTCCTTCGTGACGTTGAGGTAGTCGGTGCCGCTTTCGTACACCTTCTGGTTGAGGTAATTGTAAATGATGATCTCCTCCTCGTTGAGCACCGTCATGTGGTTTTTGTCGAGGAGTTTGTAGAGGTCGGGGCTGATGGTTTCTTTCCCGAAGAGCAGTTCCGCCGACGCCAGGGCCTCGGCCCGCAGGCGCTCGTGGTATTCCTCCCGCCGGTACACCTCGCCCGCCCCGTAAATCACCACGCAAAACACCCCCAGCAGCGTGCTGACGAGGGCCGTGAAGAGGAGGGTGAGGCGGGCGCGGATGGTCATTGTGATGTACGAATTACGATGTACGATTTATGATTTGAGAGGCAGGACGTATGATGTGCGATGTACGATTTGCAAACTGCACCTCTCATTTTACATCCATCCCCCAAACTATGCATCGTAATTCGTACATCGTTAATCGCACATCACCCGCGGGGTGGGCTCTTTTTGCGGTGGCGTTCTTTGGTAGTGATGCTGGCTTGGGTGAAAATGGCCGTTAGTTCGTTGGCTTCGCGCCAGAGGGGTTGAATCTGAGCAGGGAGCAGGACTTTCCCTTCTTCCAGCAGCTCGAGCCAGAAACACGATTCATCGGCTTCTTCCTCCACCGTATCAATTTTTGAGATAAAATCTGCCGTTGATTTGGCTCGACACGCTGCCCGGTAGTTGGCCCCAACCGACGACGAAGAGCGCAGCAGTTGACCATAAATCGTCCGTGCTTTTAAGCTTTTAGGAAGTACCTCTTCCAAATCCATGACGGCCAGCGCGAACTGCTTTGATCGGCGTTTGAGTTCGGTGCTATTCATAGCGGAGCGGGTTACAAATGGTTCTCAATTTATAGAAATTCAAAATCTCAAATGACTTCTAAATCAAATCAATCGTACATCGTAAATCGTAATTCGTACATCAGTTCTTCTCCTTGAGCATATACCCCATCCCCACCACCGTCTGGATGAGCTTCACGGGGGCGTCTTTGTCGATTTTTTTGCGGAGGTAGTTGATGTACACGTCGATGACATTGGTGCCCGTGTCGAAGTTGATGTCCCACACGGCCTCGGCGATGTCGATGCGGGAGAGGACGCGGTTTTGGTTGCGCAGCAGATACTCGAGCAGGCGAAACTCGCGGGCGGTGAGTTCGATGACCCGCCCGTCGCGGCGGGCCACTTTCTGGGCCAAGTCGAGTTCGAGGTCGGCGGCGCGGAGCTTGGGCGCGGCAGCGTCGGGGGAGGCGTGGCCCCGCTTGAGCAGCACCCGCACGCGGGCCAGGAGTTCGGCGAATTCGAAGGGCTTCACCAGGTAATCGTCGGCCCCGGCGTCGAACCCGGCCAGTTTGTCGGCGGTGGTGCCCAGGGCCGTGAGCATGAGCACGGGCACCTGCGGGTCGCGCAGGCGGAGGCGGGCGGCGAGTTCAAGGCCGCTGACGAAGGGCAGGTTTAAGTCGAGGATGACCAGGTCGTAGCGCTGAGTCGTCAGCCGCCGCTCGCCCTCGCGGCCGTCTTCGGCGGTTTCGACGGCGTACTTCTGGGTTTCGAGGCCTTTTTTCAGCAGCGCCAGCACTTTGGCGTCGTCTTCCACGACCAGGATACGGGGGGAGGTGGGCATGGTTCTGTAGGTGGGAAATGTGCCCTTAAAAAAGGCAGGGCTGTTAAGTTCTCAAATGCTTGAACCTAATGTTCAATTTTCAATG
>ERZ1066118.193-NODE-193-length-64624-cov-7.698540_pt1 | contig 64624 bp, 68 predicted proteins | sample MGYA00382765_ERZ1066118 | MGnify/ENA primary metagenome ERZ1066118 (study PRJEB33369, sample SAMEA5778348) | biofilm metagenome | biome: Industrial cooling water; feature: Water cooling tower basin; material: Biofilm | place: United Arab Emirates | collected...
GTCGTCGAGCTCGAAAGCGTCTCGGTCGCCCGGGTCTGCGCCCCTGGGAGCTGCTAAACCACTGATCAGTCGCGCCTCAGCGCTTCGGCAGCGTCTACCGAAGCGGCGCGCCGAGCGGGGAGCCAGCTGGCTGCCGCCGCGACGCCCAGAACTCCGACGGCGACCACTAGTGCGACCGGACCAAGTGCAGCGCGCGGTATGCCGGAGTCCGGGATCGAGTTAATAGCAAGCAACGTCATCAGGCTGATCGGAAGCCCCAATGCGAGGCCGTATACCCCGAGCCGCGTGCCATCCGAGACGAACTTTCGGGCTATGCGGCCACCGGGCGCTCCGACCGCCTTGCGCACCGCGATCTCGCGAACCCGCTGGCCGACCGAAAAAGCAATCACTGCGTATAGGCCGATACCGCATAGCAGGAGCACCAGCACTCCTACCCCGAGCAGACTACCCGCAGCCACTGCAAACGTCCTCCGCTGCTGGTCCTCGATCTCTGAGACAGTCTGCAACCTGGCAACCATATTAGGCACTTCCTCTCGGACGATTCCCCTGACCATCGGCAGTCGCGCCTCGGCACCCCCAGACGTCCGAATCAGCCAGTTCCGATAAACGATGGAGGTGTCTGACGGAAAGTAGATCGTGGACGCCTCACCTCGCGGATTGACGCCTCTGGCAGCATCCGCAGTAACGCCCGTGACTACGAGAGTTGTCGGTCCCGTGCCAGAGTCACTCGCACTCTGAAGTCGCCTCCCCAATGGGTCGACGCCCGGCCATAGGCGCCTGGCCAGAGCTGCCGTGACAATGACGGGCAGTTCGCCGGCTCGCTCTGAAGAACCGACTTCTCCCGGCTCGAACTCACGCCCTCGAACAAGTGGGTTTTCTGTGGCGGCGAAATACCCGGGGGCAACAGAGTTGCCCTGGCCCCGAAACGACTGCTGAGATCCACCGCGGACGCGGTCCTCCGAGTAGGCCGCGTACTCGCCTGGCTCCCCCACCGGAACTGGTGCCGGGACGGCCGCAACAACTCCCGGCGTTGCCTCCAGCCGATGTTTCAGTCGGTTCAGATCGTCGACGGATTCGCGGGCGGGACTTGCCCCACCTGTGATCGATCCGGGCGCTCGGCTGGGCGGAACGAGAGACAGGGAAATCAGTTGGTCGGCTATGGGGCTCCGCGGGGCGGCTGAAGGGTCGCTTGGACCGAAAGCAGCATCGCCGCGATGCCCACCGCCAACGGCTGCGTGCAGGCGATTTGCGCCACGACTAGGACCCTCTGTAGCCTCAGCCGCCCCGCTATCACGCTCCCGCTGGAGTCGCGCAACGCTGTCGCGATGCCAAGTCGAGTCGCATGCAGGGCCGGCGAGAGGCCGAATACCACTCCCACGAGCAGCGCTACGGCTCCGGCGAAGGCGATGGCCGAAGAGGTGATGTGGATTTCGGTAGGAATTGCAAAGCGCGCTTGCGTCACCTCGAGCACACACCAGGTGACCGCAAGTGAAGCGCTCCCTCCGAGAAGTCCAAGCATGGAGGTCTCGGTAAGAAGCTGCCGGACAATCCGGCTCCGGCCGGCACCCAGCGAAAGGCGCACAGCCATTTCCTGCCGCCTGGAAACGGCAAGCCCGGTTTGAAGAGCACTGAGGTTGGTGCAGGTGATGGCGAGGATTCAGCTGTCGGAAGAAGGCGAAGTATCTCGTTGCGCAATCGAGAAAAAACTCGCACATGCAATTCGAGTTCGCGTCTCAGGTGGGATTCGGGCAAGCTATTACTGTGCAGTAGGATGCACCCCTTTTGTTGCGTGAGGGCCTTCACCGTTACAGGGGTGCCCGCACGTGAGTTCCTTCGCCGGCGGTTGCTTTCACGCCCGCAACGAATTCTTTCGGTCTCCCGTGCAGATTAGTGCCGGAGGCTCACACGAGTGGGTGGCGGAATCGCTGATCGAGCTCTCTAGTGCTGTTCAAGCCGCATTGCCCCTGATGGAGGTGCCAAGCTGAAGAGGAGACGCTGAAGCGGCTACACAAGCCGCTTAGCGTCATGATCCAAAGTGGGATATTACGATCGGCGCCTACATCTGCTGCTGTCTCACCTGATCCTATGCGTTCGGGATAGAAGCCGGCGCACCGTGCCACCCTGACCCACTCTCCGCGGGGGTTAGTCCGCTCTGATGTAGAAGGGCTCGCTTGCAAGGACGGCAGAGGATCCGCCCCAAAGTATATCAACAATCAGGCGATGAGAGCCTGCGATGCCTCCCACTGCATACGTGACTGCTGCAACTTTCCCCGGATCGACGACGGTTGGACCTTCCAATGTACAGATGCTGGTTTGCGGCTTGGGAACTGTGTTCCAGTTATTCCCAGAGCGAACCTGAAGCGCAGCATCGCACAACTGAAACTGCACCTGCCGTTCGGAGTTATTCTCGAGACGCAGATCCACCACCTCTTGCACCCGAAGTGTGTCATCCAAGGTAAGGAGAGTCACGCCGGCCGGGTTCAACGGCTCGTCGACTCCCTCACAACCAGTGATCCACCCCATAGTAAGCAAGAGTGCTCCAAGCCGGGCCACGATCCGCATCGTCATAAGGTTCTCCTAGGGGCGGTGAGGGCTAGCATCCGTGAAAGAAGAACGCGCGGCGCCTCCGACATGTGACGAGCGTCGGCGGCCGGCAGTAAAGGATGTCTGAATTGGAACATAGGGAGATGTTTGAAGCACTCCCGGAAAGAAGGGAGCTACCGCGACTATGGTAGCTCCCTTCCATGCTTCAGTAGGTCGTTAGGTTCGACCCGAAATCGGTCTCTGCATTGGCAACGGGGCTATAAACCATGATGCTGTCGCCGTGGACCCCCCAGAGGTTGCCGAAGAGATAAGCAACGTAGTTACCGTTGTACGTATTGTAGCTTACCGGTGATCCGCTGTCCCCTCCGGTTCCGAGCGGCTTGGAACCGCCAAGGGAAGCGTTCCACCGAACCCTCACCTGACAGTAGTGCATACGGCCGGTTTGTGCGCTCTCCAGGTCGATACACGTATGGCTCGCTGTCCCCTGCGTTTCCCCTGTCTGCTGACCAACCTTGGAGTGAACGGTACCGACCAGCGAGGTCGCTTCTGTGAACACGCCCCAGTGCGAGATGGTCGAGTGAAGCGTTATCCCGCTGGACAATACGGAAATACCTCCAAAGATGTAATTGATTCCACTTTCCCACTGTACGAAGGATGCGTCACTGTAACGACAGCCCTGCGGATCGTAGCAGCTGGAGTAGGAGGGATCTGCAGCTTCGTAACCCACAAGAGTGGCGCTGTTCTGGTAGAACGGGTCTCCAGTATCCAGATACCCTCCTGTAGCTGAGCAGTGGTCAGCGGTGACGAAGCCGTCCATTCCGCTCAGGGTCGCCGTATACCCAAGAGTGCAGTTCTCTGAAGGGTGAGGCGACCGGATACGCTGCAGGTGGGGAACTCCTGGTGATCGACACGCGAAAGGACATGCCACGTCCCATGCTCAAGATAGAACCTTCCCGTCGCCGTTGGCCGGCGAACGCTGAAGCCCTGCGGGGACAAGCGCCACGCCGTGGGCGAGAGACCATCTCTGACGGCGATGAAGTTCTGTCGATTATGGCCTGTAACACTGGTACCGAGTTTATCCCGTGCGAGGACGATGACGGTACGGGCGGCACGATCCCGGGAGGGCTTACCATTCCCGCGTCGTCTACATGCTTTGTCACCAGTGGAGCATCTGGAGACACTGACGCCGACGGCATAACGCAGGAGTGCGAGTACCAGTTGGCCAATGCTTTCCGGCCGCACTTGGCTGTAACGGCTAGCGAGCCATTCCTCGGCCGAGAGCCGTATTTCGCTGTGAAGAAGGGCGATGCCGGCTCCAGCGTACACATCTTCTATGCATTCGCGTACTACAGAGATGGTGGGGATCCTACCCTTTTCGACTTCAAAGCACACCCGGGGGACTCTGAGTTCGTCGTTGCCCGGGTGTTTAGGTCTGGAATCAACTGGTATCTAGAATCCACCTACACGTCTGCCCATTGGCGTGCAGGCTTCACCGATTCTTCCGAGAATACTTCGCATACCGATCTCTATTTCCCGACCGGGGCACGCACTCGGCCGCTGATCTGGGTTGCTAGGAACAAACACGGTAACTTCTCCAGTCTCGGCGAGTGTAATTCGGGAGCGGTGTGGAACGATGATTGTTCCACCAACTCCTTCCATGCTGGTCTGCCGACGTATGAGCTCGAAGTTCTCAGCAACGCCAATCTTGGGAACTCCGGTGCACCCTTGATCAATGGATACGTCGGCAGCCGGAATGGCATGCCGGGAACAGAGTGCCTCTGGTGCTCAGGTATTCTGTTCCAAGGTTGGACGGGACTATCGTCTCCTGATGCCGGGTACACTTACCAAATCCCACTTGAGGCGTTCGGCTTCTGATAAGCGCTTTACACCCGTTCAAACGGAGCGAGATGAGCCCGAAACTGAAACTTGGCGGCCGCTGCATCCGAGAGATAATTATGGGGGTCCTGCTATTTTGCACTCTCGTCCCTGCCGTTGCGAACGCCCAGATTCGCCCGCAGAGCTCGATCCAGAGAGTGGACGCTGAGGTGCTTCAGAGCTCCCGGACTTACCCCGAGTCAGTCTCGGATCATGTGGTGGTAGGATCTGTGGCTGGGGCCGTATTGGCCTTCGTGGGGGCCACCGTCGCGGTGGTCGCGTATCCCCACAGGGCCCCTGACGGCAGTAAGCAAGGGTATCCCCGCGAAACAGTGATAGTTGTAGGTTTGGGGGCAGCCGCCGGTGCAGTACTGGGTTTCATCGTTGGAGAGGTGCGCCGATAGGAGGGCCTCTAAAAACAGACACTCGGAAGAAACCCCGTCGAGGAATTGGCCTCTACGGGGTTTCTTTCGTGCGAATAAGCCGCTGCGCGAGTTGAGTCGAGCTGGGCGGAAAGATACAGAAAGGTCCGGGAGTCGCTTTCGCGAATCTACCCTGACCCTCGTAAAGATCTATTTTGTTGCGAGCCCGTTCTAATGTGAGTGTCGATTTCCGCCGCTTCCTGGCGAAAATCGTTCACATTGAGCTCCCTGACCCGGCGGGACCTTGCCGCTTGGCTGGTCCCGTCCGTAACGTCCGAGATTCACACCCCTGCCCTCGTTATCCCGTATCCCGGCCTGCCGCCGTGGCGTTAAAACCCTGCAAAGAGTGTGAGTTCAGCCGCAGCCGCTTGCCCTCATTGCGGTACGGCGAAACCCACGGGTACCCCGTCCATGTTTCAACTCGGTTGCTTAGGATTTCTCGGCTTCTTTGGTTGTAGCCATCTTCTGGGGCGATTGCATCCGGTGGTGAGTCAATGAACCGCCCCGGGATTGCCGGAGGCTCCAACTCTTGAGAGGTTGGGGTCATGTCGAAAGCAACGAGGTACTCCCCCGAGGTGCGGGAGCGTGCAGTACGGATGGTTCACGATCACGAGAGTGACTACAGCTCTCAGTGGGCGGCAATCCAGTCGATCTCGCAGAAGATCGGGTGCTCGAGCGAGACCCTACGGAACTGGGTGCGGCGCGCCGAGCGTGACTCTGGTCAAAGAGCCGGTGTAACGACTGATCAGCAGACGCGCCTGAAGGAGCTCGAACGGGAGGTTCGGGAGCTTCGCCGGGCGAATGAAATCCTTCGCAAGGCATCCGCGTATTTCGCGATGGCGGAGCTCGACCGCCGACCGCGTTGAAGGTGGCCTTCATCGATGACCACCGGCAGGAATACGGAGTCGAGCCGATCTGCAGTGTGCTCCAGATCGCTCCGTCGACCTACTACAACCACAAGGCCCGGGAACTCGACCCCACGCTGCGCCCAGCTCGTGCTCAGCGTGACGAGCAATTGCGGGAAGAGGTGAGGCGGGTGTGGAAAGAGAACCTAGAGGTCTACGGCGTACGCAAAGTCTGGCGGCAGCTGAATCGCGAAGGATTTACGGTCGCGCGCTGCACAGTGGCTCGGCTGATGAGCGACCTGGGGCTCATGGGTGCGGTGCGAGGTCGCCGCTTCAAGACGACCGTGCCGGCGGATGTGGCGGACCGCCCGATGGACCTCGTCCAGAGAAACTTCATTGCAGAGCGGCCGAACCAGCTGTGGGTGTCAGACTTCACGTATGTCGCCACCTGGTGCGGCTTTGTTTACGTGGCGTTCGTGATCGACGTGTTCTCGCGCAGGATCGTGGGTTGGCGCGTCTCGAGCTCCCTGAAGACGGACCTGGCCCTCGACGCACTGGAGCAGGCGATCTGTGAGCGGGAAGAAGACCGGAAGGAAAGCCTGGTACATCACAGCGATCGCGGCGTGCAATATCTCAGTATTCGCTACAGCGAGCGCCTCGCCGAGGCCGGCATCGAGCCCTCCGTTGGGCAGTCGGGGTGACGCCTATGACAACGCACTCGCCGAGTCGGTGATCGGTCTTTACAAGACAGAAATCATTCGGCGGCGGGGACCTTGGCGCGGCACGGAGGATGTAGAGTTCGCCACCCTGGAATGGGTGTGGTGGTTCAATCACCACCGCCTCGTCGAGCCCATTGGACACGTCCCACCCGTGGAGTACGAAGAAGCATTCTACTGCCGTCAGAAGGATCAAACCCTCGTGACGGTACTCACATAACGAGCTCTCCGGAAAAGCCGGTGCGGTTCATGGAGTTGCTTGAGAAGTATATCTGGGAGAACAAGGGACTCGCTGCGAAAAGATACACACTGAGGTTCCGGGACCGAAAACGTTGGAAGTTCGAGCGAGGGAACGCTGTCCCAAAGGCTTGCAACGCCCTCTACTTGGCGGCATCGCTTCGTCCATGGCGACTCGGTCGCGCGAGGGCATCTTCTGCCAAAGATCGGTACGTCAAACCCGGCTCTGCCTCAGCTCGCTGCCGTCGTTTTCAGAACTGCCCTGGGAGACTTCCTCGGAAGAAAGTATCGCCGTCGCGACTTCAACTCGACTCCTTGGGACTTGCTTGAACACTTCGCCTTCGAGGAGTACGAGGAGGGGCTCGCCGCCGTGGTCGGGATTTCGGACTAGGGGGTGTGAAGTTTCAGCGGACTGCCGGCTATCTCTGACAGCCTCGGTCCAGCGCAATGGCTAGGGGCCCGGGCGTTCACGCGGCGCGAGCTAGTTCCTCTGGGTGGCACACCTGGAGAGGTCTTCCCCGGTTCTCCCGTTGGCATCCGCTCTGGCCCCGCCACGGATCACCGACGTCGCGCAGTGCTTGAGGTGGTTGGGCGCCCAGTTCGCGAGCGACTCCGAAGGGCCATGGGCCCGGAGGGAATCTGCATCAGAATCTCTGTGCAGTGCCGATCCTCCGCGACCATCTTCGGAGCCCGCGCAACTTGGCCTTGAATTCGAGAAGCCGCTTGAGTTTGTTCTCCTTGACCCAATCGTCGAGTCCTAGGGCGTGGCGGCCTTCCGAAGCCGCCCACGGGATGACCTCCAGCACGACGGCCTGCTCCTTGAATTCAATACTAAATCGATAGCCCAACGGCGCTCTAACGAGCTAGCGCCCAGTAGGGAGTCCGGGCTTAGTCACCCCCGGCCGGGGACGCCCTTAGAAGCCCAAGGCCATACAAATGCTCTAGCGCGTTCAAGATTCGCGAGTCGGAATACTCCTGCCAGTCGAGCTTTCCCGCCTTCCACTCCGGCTCCTCCAGAATCCCGCTCTTCAGGGATTCTAATTCAACCCTTTCGCCTCTCTGCAACAGTTTCTCGCCAGTCCATAGGACTGTACTCCAGACGCCAAGTTCCCACCCGGAGTACGGTGCCAGTTCGCGCACGAGCTGGTGCAGGAGAGCGGGATCGCGGAGGTAGCTGTGAATCTCTCTCTCTACCTCAGAATGCCTGGCACCCGGCTTAAGCTGATACGCTCCAACTGCCGCTATCCAGCGTTCGCGCCTCGCCACACCCAAGGCGCGATAGAACCCTTCGTCCAGAGGGCCTTTGGGTGCGGGGACGAACGAAAAGCCAGCGAAACCGAAGTACCTAACCGCGATATGAGCCGCCTTCGCGAGCTTGACTAAGTCGGTGGGGTCTTTCGCTAACCCGGAAAACTGGCTCACAAGCTCGGCGTAGAGACGCGGTCGTAGAACAGCAGAAGGCACTTCTCGAGCACGGGAGATAAGGAGCGGGCGCCGTTCGCCGAGTCGGCCCTCCCGCCGCGTCTCCACAAATTGGGCAGTGCTCTCTGAAATCAATCGCCGCACCATTGCACCACCGTCCGGCCACCCGACTGGTTCATCTGGGCTGCTCCTGACGCTGGCATCTAGGGAACGCATGAACGCCAGAAGATCCGCCTCATACTCGGGGTATTCGGCGATCCAATGTGCAAGGACCACACGCCCGGTCAAGTCGATGTCATCGCGGATCGCCTGCTGGATCGCTTCCAGTTCCTTACTCACGGCGCCTCCATTGGCTTCGACTGCTTGGTACGCCGCTTCCCGCTTGGGCTACGCCCCTCGCGAGCATCCACCATGGCTTCAAGAAAATCCGCATCCTCTCGCAGCAGTGCGAGCGCCTGATCCAGCCATGCGAAAATGGTGGTATGAGACCGCCCTATGATCTCCTCCATGGATCTTCCGCCCGCACTCTTGCCCTTCTTTACTGGAACATCTTCGAAGTACAACTCCAACGCTCGCCGCAATCCATCTGGTAAGGTCCGCACGGCAGCAACGACAGCCGCATGCTCCTGGACCTGTCCGAGGATCTCAAGTTCATCTACGGTTTTCGAATAGTCTGCCGGCACGTTCTCCTCCCATGCGACCACCGTCCCTCGGCCCACCTCCGACATCCCCCGCGCCTTGCTGTCAATGCGAGCATCCCTGCGAGCATCCATCAGCCGGAATCTCAGCCGACTATGAGTCCTCCATATCCAGTATGGGTTCGTATCACGCCCATCCAGCGCTGGGAAGAGATAGTTGACGAGAAAATCGTGAATGAAGTCACCGGGCGTGTACTGGGCGTCGGCGCGGAATGACGTTTTGGCGGTCCATTCGATCAGCCCCACCAGCCGTGAGACATCGGGATTTATCCGCACGTCGAGATCTACACCAAGCAGAGACGACTTACAGCGATCGATCAGCTCCAGCGCTACATCATCAGGAATTGTCCGGTCGTCATGGATCCGCCGGAGAATGTGGACGAGCGTGCCGGCGAGAAAGTCACCGCGCTGCTGCCGCACGTATGCTTGCCCCGCGAATGTTTCGAGGGGTGGGATCGCCTCAATCTGTGCTGCTACACGCGCCTCGTATCGATTCAAGCTCCCTCGCCTTTCACGCCAGCATCTCCACGACGGCGATCCAATTCGCTTCGTTGTCCCAAACTTTACCCTTCAAGGCATAGAAGCCGGAATAAAGACAGAGCCCGCTCGGATCCGAGGAACGTAGGCTCTGAGCTGAAGAGGCCGAGCTGCTCCCTAACCTGGCCAATGTTGACGCACCTTGGCGTCGACGGCGGTGCCACATGTGAACGTGCACCATCGGACAAAGCTGGCCGTAGGGTTTTGCACCTAGCAAAGCAGTTCGGAGCAAGCGAGCGCCGAGGCAGCACGTTCGGACGGACCGCCTAGCCGCCGCTAAATGATCACTACAAGGAATGAGAAGGATGGCAGCCCGTTACCTTTGGGACCAATTGCTTCAATATGCCCTCAGTGACGCATGCAGCGGAAACCTGAAGGAGCGACACCGGCAGCTAAGACTGCAGATCGAGGCTGGGCAGCTTCCAGGCCCGTGCCCTGACTACACCAGCTTCTGGAGGCGATGCAGCAGGGTAAAGCACAAGTCACACGCGCCTTTTCCCAAGACCACTGCTGAACGGTCAGGGAAACTCATAATCGAAGCAGCGAGCTCCGCTGAGGGCACCCAGACACTTGCACTGCCTGTCGCCAGGGAGACCGCTACTAAATCGCTACTTGATGAAGCGGAAACGTCCCTGCTCGCAGTCGTGCCACCACTCATCGAGTACTGCCCCGAGCTGCTCCCCGCACAAATCACAGTCGAATTACAGCACCTACTGAAGCGTATTGGAACCGCTCGGCGCGCACCGCGGCTCACTCCGCAGGAGAACGATGCTCGGGGGGAGGAACTCCGGGATGAACAACTCGACTATCGGGAACGCCTCGCCAAGAAAGTCTTCGCATTCAGCGAGCAGTATCGGCCTCTCCTAACCGAGTCAATAGAGCACGGTCTTGTCCCGCCTCGGTGTGGGGAGGATCCTCTCTTGGCGCCCGATAAACGAGCGGCGACGGTAACGGTTCCAGGTGGTGCTTTTTCCACGGCTCCCGCGGGCCACTGGGGTCAGCGAATCGTGACCGAAATCCAACCCGCGCAGGGAGCAAAGATCACGCAGCTCACCCCAGACGATACGCGTCTGCGGGCGATGTTCAAAAGCGCCGTCGTCCAGCCGATCCTGAATGGGCTCCTCAATCCAAAACAGCTCCTTGCTGCACTCGGGCGATTCGCGCGGAACGAGCCGACCGCTCAAGACCAGCTTTACCTGGGGAATCCTGATCCGCGGTTCATCCAAAAATACTACCAAGCAAACGTTCGCACGATCGAGTACTGGGTGAACCGATGTGCGACGGCCATCGCAGCGGCTGAGAAGGCCGGAACCCCGCCTCCATCCCTAACTGATCTCTTAGAGCATCGCCAAGCAAAAGGCGCCCGCAAACGTACGAAGCGTACCCCCGAGGTCGAGGCTCTCGTTCGCCTCCACTACACGACGCAAGGGTGCGAGCACACCCTATTCAGTGCTGCTGCGGTCGCCCGGTATCTACACGACACAGGGCAGGCACACATCTCCGAGAGAACCGCGCAAGCCATTATCAACGAGACCCTGCCGGATCTGCAGAGAGGAATCATGCGCGGCGGCGTTGCCGCGTCGGACGTGCTGTTCCGTAGTCGTCTCCATCAGATCTCCACCCGTCCGAACCGTTGCTGGATCTTAGATCACAGCTTTTCGCAGAGCGAATTCCTCGATCCGGATCACCCCGAGTACTCTGACCAAGTCACGCCTAACGAAGAGCTAGAGTGGCCGTTCCCGTACGCCGTTGAGCACCGCAACCACACTGGAACCTGGAAGTACGCTCGGAAGAAGGGCGTCTATGTTTCATTGATGATGGACGCTTGTACCCGCCGAACGCTCGCAATACGGCTTTGGGATCGGGTGCCGACGACGGAGATGACTCTCAGCCTCGTCTACGACGCCGTGGCGGAGTTTGGCGCCCCCGATTTCCTCTATACCGACAACGGAGCCGACTTCCGGAGCCAACTTTTTCGCGAACGGGTCGTCGCGGCCGGTATTCAGCAGGTTTTTTCACTCCCCTATTCACCCGAGGGCCGTGGAGCAATCGAACGCCTTTTCCGGTCCCTCAAAGAGATGGTGATGCCTCTTATCCCCGGGTACCTGGGCGCCCGGGGGACCACATACGAGGCCCCAGTGCAAGACCTGCTAACCCTCCCCGAATTGGAAGAGCGGGTATGGACAATCCTTGACCATTACCTCAACTACCGGGAACACTCCACAACACACCGAAAGCCGGCGACTCACTACGATGAGATGATCGGCGGACGGGCTTTTCGTGGAACCGAACCGCGCGCGCTTATCGCACTGCTGCCGAGCGTTGTGCGGCTTCGGGAGACGTGGGGGGTAAACTTTGGAGGGCTGCCCTACTGGTCTCCTAAGCTCGTGTTGGTTCCGATCGGGGCTGAGGTGGTTGTCTACCACCATCCGGTGCGTTGGCAGACTGTCCACCTAGCGGTGGTGGCAAGCGATGGGGGGACGGAGTTTCTCGGTGTTGCAGAGTACTACGACGCGAACAACCCGCCGCCTGATATTGGGGAGCGACAGAAGCTGGAAGGCCTCCTTCGCGCACGGCTCGCACCAGAGGACATTCCACGGTTGACCAAGGCCGCAGAGCGGGTTCGTAGCGAAGCTGCAACCGTTGCGGCCGAGGCGGGATCGGCCGAATTCGTTGCTTCACTCATGCCTGCATCGGAGGGCAGGAAACAACTCGTCTCGGCGATCCGCCTGCTCTCGCCAGCGATGGATCGCGCGGATAGTTCCGAGGATGATATACGTGATGCCAATTCACTCGGAACTGTGGCCGGAGCCGTGTCGGTTCCTAACAGCGGGAATCCATCGGCTTTGCCCACACTGCCAAAGCCACAGAATCGCCCAAGCCCTAGCCGAGTGCTGGTCGACCCACTTGCGCCCTGAATCGATCTATGGATGCTAACCACTTCGACCAGAATCCGACTAACACAGCCACACGCCGACAAAATGACGAGGCCCTAACGCTGGATGTCGTTCCAGCTTCGCAGCGCCTACCACGGCTTCGGTCCCAGGTCTCGCCCGAGGTGATCCGCACGACCGCTGACCAAATCTTTGAGCATATGGACCCCACTATGCCGGCGGCGCACGCGCGCATGCTCCGCCGGGAACTGCCTCGAATGTACACGCCATTGGTTCATGGCCGGGTGCACAAAACCCTTTTTCAGGTGATGGCAGGGGGAACTCGACTCTATATGCACGGCGCAGCTGTCGGAGTCGGAGCTAGCATGCTTGCCACTGATACTGGACGGAGCTTCAACGCTCGAGCCAAAGACCGGGCCTTACCACAACGGGCTGTGTATCTCGATGTGACAGCAGGAATTGCAACGGAGAAGGATCTGTTGGAAGCCCTTTGCCGCAGCGTGAAGGCCCCATTGACGTTCTCGGAGCGACGCAATCGCTCAACCTACTCAATCGGTGAGAGGGTGGTGGCAGCCATCCACTTGCTGAAGATCGAAGTCATCATCCTCGACCACGTCCACAACGCCTCTCCGCGAGCGCGAGGCGTCGTTGCGGATCTTCTTCGGATGACGGATCCCAACTATCAAGTTTCTATTGACGTCGATTCGCACACCCCTCCTAACGGGCGCCTCGGGATCGTTGTTGTGGACCACCAGGAGCCCGAGCTCCTCTTCAAGGACCACGTGGATGTACTCGCATTGCTTCAGGGAAACTACGTCTCGCTCGATCCCTACACGTCTGTGGAAGCTCTGGGGGATATTCTCAGGCAGGCCAGCGTAGGAATGGAGGATTGGGATATCTCTGATCCTGCGGATGCTGAGTTTACCGAACACCTCCTCAAGGCAACGGACGGCCTGATTGCGAACATAGCAGGCACACTGCAGCTAGTTGACGTGGTGATGGCCACAAACAACATACGCCGCCCCGATATATCGGTGCTGCACATGGCGCTACGGTCGTACCGAAAGATGACGCACCTGATCGCGGGTAAGGGATCTACCGGGCAGACGTATTTCGACACAATACCAGCCTTATCAGTCCGATCTGCGCGGGCGATCGGCAAACAAAAGGACGGCAAAGCTAAGGGAGGGAAGAGTAAGCTCCGTCAGCGACGTGAAGCCCCTTCGGACGCAGTGGCCGAGCGGAATCAGATGCTCCGCCGTGGCCACACCAATCTTCCCGAACTCAGGTCAGAGAATGCCGAAGGCTCCTGAGTGGAGTGAATTGGTTCTCGCCAGATGCACAGCGGCCGAGCATGCGCTGGAGCACGCGCTGCGGACTGGCTTTCAAGCGACGGGGGGGGACATAGCTCGGGCGTGGCCAGAAGCACACGCGGGCGAGACCGCGCCGGGTGCCATTCACGACCAGTGGAGAAAAACCCTCGAGCCCGCGATACAGGCTGGACGCGTCATTCTGAGTAAGGCCGGGCGCCATACCTACTACACATTCGCCGGCTTTACACACATTGCCATACCGAGGCCGTCTCGGCAGTTCGGACCGGAACTCGAAGCCAGATCTCTAAGAGCAGAGGCTGCGATCCGCACGGCAGCTGAACGCAGCGGCACCATGGTGGACGGACGCGCCCTCACGGATGCATGGAAGAAGGATTTTGGCTCTGAGGACCTGCAGTCCGATTCGTGGAGTCGGATACTGGAGCCTGCAATCGCATTGGGTAGGATCCGAGTTGAGACGTTCAACGGTGCCCGCTTCTATGCGCCCAGTGATCGTCCGGAGTTGCGTCCACCGCGATGGCATTCGGACCTTGTAAGAGCGGAGGAAGCGGTCCGCAGAGCTACTGATCGGCTCCGAAGCGCCGTGTTCCTCGATCGAGTTCGCATGGAAATCGAGGAGGACCCAGAGCTGCGCCTCTATAACAGCAAAATTTTGCCTCAGACTCTCCAATCTTTGGTGGGTCTCGGACGGGTCCGGCTCGTGCGCCCTTTCGCGCGAGAAGCCGGAGGGCGCCTGTATTACGCATTGCAAACGGGGCCGAATTTCGTGCGGTCTGAGGCTGAGCACCCGCTGGACAAGCGATGGCGAGCTCTACTGTCGCTGTGGCGGGCAACCGGCGGTGTTCCGTGCACAACTCAGGCGCTCAGAAGATACGCCGGTGCGCGCGCCTCCTTTCAAATCGATGGTGATCCCCCATACGCCTGGACTAACGCCCTTCACCATTTAGAGAACAACGGGGATGTCGTTCGAGTTGATTCTATCGGGGGAAGATGGGTACTCTGGGCGCCGGCTGCGCCCTGGAACTCATTGTCCGCGATGCAGCGAGCAGACAAACTGCAGAGACTGAGTGATCGCTTTGCCGACCCCGCAGGTCCGTTTGGCGGGCGCCAATCGGCATTGATAGAGTCTAATCACCCTTCTCAAAAACCTCGAACTGGTTCAACGCACGAGGCTTCGAAGCGCTCCCCGACCGCTATGCCTGCCGGCGGGATCGACAGCGGCTTCATTTCTCACGGCCAGAACCTTCGGGCCCTGGTAGGTCATGCCAAGGTCGCCGCCGGAGAGGGGATAACGGATCCCGTTCAGCGTAGCATCCTGGAGAGCCGGCCCGTTCGCATTGCCCAGGTACGCAAGGTTGCCCTGCAGCATCCGCTTCTTCAGTCGAGGCGCGGCATCGATCTGGGGAGAGCGCTACGTGAGGCGACCCGCCTACGCGATGGGATGGTCCGCGCTCCAGTCGCCCGAATCGGGCGAGTCGCCAATTATTGGCTTTACGATCTAGAGCGTACCGCTGAGGGAGAGCAGTACGTGGATTTCTTGCATGCGCTCTGGAGAATGCGGTGGTATGCTGGAACCACGAGCAGAAGTGTAGAGCAGCGTCTTTCTTTACTTGATCAAGCGTGGGAACAAAGTATCAGCCGATCTATTCCGGTTGGCAGGCCCATCCTTGAGGCTCGCGCTCAGCAGCTGGCACGTGAGGTAGGCGGCCGGAGAACCGTACTTGAGCGTGCTGCGGGCGAAACTAGACTGTTGGACCACGAAGCTGAAAAGGTTCAGCACCTCCTTCACCGGGCGAGTAGCATCGAGGCGCGTGTGGAGAGGCTAGTAGGCAAGTGCATGAGCGCGGAGGATTATTCGTTCAAATGGACACCAGAATGGGTGGTAGACACAACGCATGCGTACACTGAAGTCACAGGCGTAGCTGGTTTTGAGCTCGATGTCGCGAGGAGGATGAGTAGCCGATTTAGTTTAGTCGACACGGTGACTTCAGATCAAATGGTTGAGACCGCACCATCTCGATCGAAGGGTAGGGGGAAACCAGTTACAACTTGGTTGGATCGTGTCGCCTTTGCCCTCTATGCCGCAACGCGTTGGGGTGGGTCGTATACCGCTACCGTTGCACACCAAGCATGGCATGCGCTCGGCGATCTGCGCGACCCGGAGCCTGTAATCGCAACGCTCCGGGCACCCGAAGAGTCGCCAGCGCATCTTGGAGCGGCGGCAGCTCTCGCGTTTATGGACACCTCGACGTCGCGGGCAGCGTTGCAGGCGTATCTGCGTAGCGCTCTGCGAGAAGTGAACTCAGCCATCACAAATCCAGTGGCTGAGATCGCCACATTTGGTCTCGGGATAAACCCCTTCGGCGGCTTCGCGACAAGTCTATTGGACGAGGAACATGAAGTCCTAGAGCAGGTCGCCCAAAAAGGGGACGCGCGAATCGCCTGGATGGCTTCCCGATCTATACAGGTCTGGCAGACTGCACCGGGAGACTCGATACGATACACCCTTTGAAGTCGGACGATGCGGCCGCAACTGGCGACAGCCCAGCCATAGCAGCACTGCCCGAAGACCAACGCCCCAGGAGCAGGAAGAAAATGGCGTCGTCATCTCACCCTTCCCCCTTCTCGTTTCATTGTGTCTGACGTTCTCCCGAACTAAGGCCCAGCAGCATTGGGCGCTTGTCCACGGCGGCGAGACTTTCGCGCTCTTCGAGTTGCCGTGCGGGATTTAGATGACATTCCTGCAAGGTAAGTGGAAGGTTCTCTGCGCTACTGCTGGCTAGCGCGAAGGCAAGCCGAGGGCGCGGAGGCGGTACGCGGCGGCTTGGCTATGGGCGGAAGTGACGATGGGAAACTGGCGGCTAGCGCCAGCAATGAACGAGGTTGGGAAGCCGGACAGCAGACGTGAGATCTCTCGTCGCCTCAATGATTCCGTGTTCCCCCAGTTGGGCCCCACCTGTTGCTGTACGGCCAAGACATACTGGCCGAGAAGGTCTTCCTGGCCGGTTGGACTCAGCCGCTGACGGCCCTACCGGCGAAGCGTGCAGGTCAGCGAACCGTGGGCAGGAGTGTCAGTACGCAAAATGCGTCACGCAGAATGCGTACAGGCCTCCTCCGGTGGAATCGCCGTGGTGATGACTTGCCGCGACGTAGAATGAGGAGGAAGGCAAGAACGAGTCTGATGGCGTCGACCGGGACTTTCTTGAACGCAGCCGGCGCAGATCGTAGATCCTACTGAACCGCCGACTCTCTCGGGAGGTTCCGCTAGGCCACGATCTCCAATCGGGAGCTGTGCCCCGGCACCCCCTAACCCAAATCTGTCGCCGGGGTGGGAAGTCGCAAGGCCTTAGAAGCTGGGCAGAATGCGACGAACTTGCTCGCAGACCCTACCTTCGTTGCCGATTTCCGCCATCTTCTCCCAACTAATGTTCGCTTCTCCATCGAAGTCGTCGAGATACCGCCGACCCGTTGGGCCGGGGCCCAATCTGCCCTCGCGAAGCATTTGCTCGAGCTTCGCGAACGGCTTCGGGGACTGAGCGCCGGTCGCTGTGTTGTTTGAACCAGTTGCCAAGTTGAATTCCTCCGGGAATGTCGGAACCGCAAATGGCCAAGTGCGGCTGTATCAGTGCGAGCTGTCGGTCCAGCTAACATAACGCGACGAGTTTGGCTTCCAGCAGCCGCGCTCTCTTCGGCGCAATACCAGCAGAGAGACAGATTTCCTCACGAAGTGTACCTTCAGGTTTATCGCTGCGTCCTTAATCCAAAATGGTACCTAAAGAAGCGGCACCTCATAGTCGCCGAGCGCCCGGCTCCGGGGCAGACACCGAACGCGAAGTCCGAAACCGTATGCGGACAGCCACGGCGGGCCGATGACGATCTGTTCGTTGGTCGATAGTATGGGCGGTATGGCGGTGCTTGGGGAAAGAATTCGGTCCTCCCTCGATTGGGTCAAAGCGCTCGAAAACGGATTGCCGACCGCAGCTCTCGACTCTGCGGTAAGTAAGGGGGTTCTCACTCGAGAAGAGGCGGAAGACTATATAATTCCGCGCCGTACGCTCTCGCATCGGCGGCAGAAGAAGCAGAGACTTACGCTCGAAGAGTCTGACCGCCTCGGTCGCATTGCCCGCTTCACGGTCCGGGCGGCCGCGACGTTTGGAAGTCAGAGCGCTGGCATTGAGTGGCTTCGCACGTCGAACGGAGGATTGGGCGGAGCTGCCCCCTTGAAGTTGCTGCGCAGCGGTGAAGGAGCGATCCTCGTCGAGCAAATACTGACTCGTATCGACCACGGCGTGTACACCTGAGACGCACTCCGGACAGGCTCCGAATTTCCCGGGATCGTCGTAGAGCCGCCGGAGAGCCTCCTCGATCCGGTAAAGGTAGCGTCCCTCCTTGCTCGCGAAGAGGAAACCTGTCTCCCGCTCCATAGCATCGGTTCCTTGATCTGCCATGTGGAAGGAGTAGCTAGACAGGTCGGAATCAGAAGCGTCCCGCGAAAGCGACGACCGCTCGCGAAAGCGATCCAGGGAGCGGAGAATCTTGTCTCGTTCTCTGATAAGTCGGCGCTCGATGAGCTCGATCTGGTTGGCTTCCACGTCAGGCCTGCTGCGGTACGTGGGGGCGGTCCCGCCGCCCGGCGGGCTCGATCCTAGAGCAGCAGACTCTTACAGCACTTGTTTCGGCTTGATCGCCATCGTCAAAAGTTAGGATAACGGCCCGACTAATTCGTCAGGATCAGATCCGCACGCCCCAGGGCTCCTGACCCTAGCGATTCGGTCTTGTATCCGTCTGCTATGCCGACCAACGATCGCCACGCCTTCCGCTGATTCTATCGCTGCCGGCGGGAGGTGGCGCACGGAGGATCGCCGTCCGGCCGGGTTACGATCGCAAGCCGATCATAAGTCTGGTACGGTCTCACCCTCAGCACTGGCATCAAAGCGGTCTCTTCGGGCGCTGGAGGACACAACTAGCAAACTCCGCTAGCGGCAGGGGGCGAAGGGGCTTTGTGAGGAGTGCGACACAGCCTGCATTCATCGCCCGTATAGGGTACTCCGGAAGCAACCAGGTAGTCGTGGCAATGGACGGCACCCCCCCAGCTTCCGATTCAACAGCTCAAGTGTCTTCAGCCCATCGAGATGGTGCAGGGTGAGATCGCAGATAATCAAGTTCGGAAGTTCAATTTCTGCGATCCGAAGCGCCGTGAGGCCGCTCGATGATTCTATCACCCTATGACCAAACTGCCGAAGGAGTACGGCATACATATGCCGACTGTCTGAGGTGACCCCCGGAACCTGACCCAGTTATAATGGGACTCCTCAAAAAGGAGGAGTCATGCGGAAGAGCAGGTTCACGGAGGAGCAGATCATCGGGATCCTCCAAGAGGTCGAAGCCGGTGCCGAGGCGAGAGCCGTTTGCCGGCGGGTCGGGATCACGGAGCAGACCTTCTACCGCTGGAGACAGCAGTACGGCGGCATGCAGGTCAGCGAAGCTCGGCGCCTGAAGCAGCTCGAGGAGGAAAACCGTCGCCTCAAGCGGATCGTCGCCGATCAGGCGCTCAATCTCCAGGTGCTGAAGGACGTGCTGGGAAACGGATCGTGACGGCCCGGGAGCGGCGCCATGTCGTCCAGACGATCCAAGCCGCAGTGGGTATCAGCGAGCGACGTGCGATCCGCTTCACCGGGTTTCCTCGCTCGACCGTTCGTTACGCGAGCGTTCGTGAGCCTCAGGAGGCGCTCCGAACGCGGATCCGTGAGTTGGCGGATCTGCAGAAGCGGTGGGGTTACCGGATGATTCACACCGTGCTCCGGCGAGAAGGTTGGCCGGTGAATCGAAAACGTGTTCAGCGCCTCTATCGCGAGGAAAGCCTCGCAGTCCGCCGTCGGGGCAAGAAGCGGCGGAGTCAGGCGCCTCGGCCTGTGCGGGCGGCTCTCTCCGGGCGCAACGAGCGCTGGTCGATGGACTTTATGTCCGACACGCTGAGCTCCAGCCGGCGCTTTCGGTGCCAGAACATCATCGACGAGTTCAGCCGCGAGTGCCTGGCCATCCATGTCGCTCGTTCGATCCCGGCCGTGGGCGTCATCGCGGTGCTCGAGCGCCTTCGTGAAGAGCGGGGACTCCCCAGCGTCATCGTGACCGACAACGGCTCCGAATTCACCAGCCGAGCCTTCGATGCCTGGGCCTATGCTCGGGGTGAAGATCGATTTCATTCAGCCGGGCAAGCCGGTGCAGAATGCTTTCGTCGAGAGCTTCAACGGCACTTTCAGAGACGATTGCCTGAACCTGCACTGGTTCCTCTCCCTGAAGGATGCAGAGGAGAAGATCAAAGACTGGCGCCGCGACTACAACGGCTTCCGCACACATAGCTCGCTGGGCGGTCTAACCCCCTCTGAGTATGAGGGGGATCAATCACCGGCCGAGAAACAACTCGACCAGAACATCAGCCGGGTAGTCCCACGATAAGTGGATCAAACTTGGGGGTGGGCTCACGGTCACCTTCTCATTTTCAGCTTCAGTTTGGCCGCTGTGGGGCTGAAGCTTGGACTTAGACGCCCTAGGTAGTCCTCATGGAACAAACACTCGATGCGTCGCGCCTCCCCAAGTTGAGGAATATGCACGGTTCGGCGATCCAAATTGATGCACGATCGGTGATTCGCCGATGCCACAGAGCCCGAAAATCTGACGAGGCAGTGCACGGTTGGATGAGTCCCTACAATGATTGTAGGGACTCATTCAACCGTGCACTTAATCATTATACCGTTCACTAACTCCTCTGGACTGTTTAGAAGAAGAAGATGAGGGGGTTGTAGGGAATCATTTACTCGAATAAAGGTCCTCTCAAAGAAGCCGAACTGAGGTAGCAGGTCCACCCCGGTTAGCGCATACGGGCTCAAAATGGCAGATCGAATGGGTCCGGCTTCACAAATACCTGGCGAGCTTCGACCAGGCGCTCCCGCTCCTCGAATTTCTCCCATTCCATCGCACCGAAGCGACAGAGGGAGATGTGATCGGCTCCGTAACGGACCTCTTGGACTGAACCATCCTTGGTGCCAACAATGCTGGCGACCGGGTCAACATAGTCTCCATTGAGCTCTGCGCCCTTGTAGAGAAAGGCGATCAGCTTCACCTGCTCCGTTTCAGGCCCATCCTCCCATCGGACCTGAATAGACGCTCCCCCTGCGTACTTCTGACACCGTACGCCGAAGTTCACTCCAGGGAAGTTGTTCTTTAGAGCGGCCCGGAGGAGCTTCGCTGTGTCGACGACGTCCACGTATCTACTCACTTCGCCTCTCTCAGTTTGCGGAGTTCGCTCATCACCCTGAGGAGCGTCGCGTCATCGGCTTCATCGTAGATGTCCAAGGTATGCACATTCAGCCATCCCCCAGCTTCGGCCACGGCCGCCCGCGGTAGATCCGAGGGAGAAGCTACAAGCACAGGATGCGCTTCTCTCTAGTGCTGCGTCAAGCTGCAGCCTAACTGGGGGGCGAGCGGCTTTGTCATTCGGGGTTTTTCCCCGCCGGGGCTAACTCGAGCCCGTTCCTGTTCCCTTTCGTGCAGCTCCACCCGGTGAGATGGCTCGATTATCCGCGGAGATCGGAGTGACCCGCGGGAGCGGCGTCCCTGCCTACCGGTCGCCGCTGTCAGAACCAATCATTGCCAATACTGCAAAATCATCCAATCTTGCCAGTAGGCGCAATTTCGGAGCGCCTCCGGTCCGCGGGAAGGGAATGTCCCATCCGAGACTTCCGTAGCAACCATCACCTCTTTTCGGACCCAGGTGGCGGACACGGGTCGATAACGAAAGGAGGCCGCGTGCCCAGTAACTCCCGCCCTAGAAGCGCCGAGCCCATCGCGCGCGACGTTCGCCAGCTTCCCACGCGCCCGAGTCTCGAGTACGAGCGCAAGCATGCCAAGGCGCTGCTGACGCAGATCCGCGCCGGTGATCCGGGAGCCGTCCGACGCCTCTACCTTTTCCATCCCGCTGCCCTTCGCCACGATAAGGCAGCTGAGCTGAAGCTTGCCGACGCTCAGCATGTGATCGCCCGCGAGTACGGCTTTTCGAGCTGGCCCCGACTGGTCGAGTACTTCGAGGAGCTCCACCGCCATCGCAATGCCCCGCAAACCGGCGTTCCCGGTGGCGGTACAGAAGGCTTCGAGCGTTCGGCGAAGTTCCTAACCCGGCAGCACGCGACCGGTGACCCAGTCGTTGCTCGCATGCTTTCGCATTTCGTACCGCGGTACTTCCGACGATCGACGGCCGAGATCCTCGCCACGCCCCTGACGGACGATGACGGCCGTCTCCTCGTGGCACGCGGCCATCGTTACGCAACGTGGGAGGAGGCGGTTGAGCGCGTAAGCGCTGACGATGAATGGATGAAGCTCAGTGCCGAGGAACGCGAAAGCCCCTCGCAGTTGCGCGTCCGGGAAGCAATTCGGAACTCCGACGTCGACGCCGTGGCTGCAACTCTGGACGAGCATCCGGAGCTAATCGATCGGCCCGTTGGGGATCGTGCGGGGAGACTCAACTTGGCCGCGGTCGCACTCTTCTGCGAACAGACGGAAAAGACGGAAGCCGCTCGCAAGGTCACCGAGCTGCTTGCCGAGCGCGGCGTCGACGTTCAGCGTGAGCTCAATGAGATGCTCCTCCTTGCCCCAATCCGCGTGGGCAGTTTGAAGCCTGACGACTGGCGGTGGCTCCTGGACCGAGGTGCAGATCCGAACTGGTTGCCGCCGAGCGGGATCACCGTCCTGGAACACGCCATAGCCAAGTGCCATAGCGGCGAGTGCGTCGATGTGATTGCTGAGCGGGTGCCGCCGCCTCGTCGAGCGCTCTGGATCGCTGCGGGTCTCGGTAATGTTGGAGGAGTACGAAGCTTTATTGCCGCTAAAGGGAGGCTGACTCAAGAAGGAAGGCAGAATCGGCCGGATCGGATGGCGATGGGGGAGAGGGGCGGGATGCCGCCCAATCTAGAAGCCGGCGATTCCGAGATCATGTGGGAGGCGTTCCGGATCGCGGCGTATAATGGCCGCTGGGCTACCATGGACGTGCTACTCGACGCCGGAGCGCCCATCGACTTTGCGCCGATGGGCGTGCCGTTGATTGAGGACGCGGTGCACAGGAGAATGGTCCCGCTCGTCGAATATCTCGTCCGGCGTGGTGCCGATGTACCCCGTCGCTGGGGCAACCAGTGAACAATTCCATCCTCCGCGCGATCGCAGGCTATCTACGCAACGCCCCTGAGGTCGTCCGGATGCTGGAGATCTGTAACGCCGTCACACTCGGGGGTCTGGATTCTTCCCGCATCGACCAGGAAGGCTCCGCCGACCGCAATTGTGGGAGCAATGGAGGTTTGATCCTTGATTTTTTTTTTTAACAAACGAACGATAAGCTGGCCTCCCATCGCATCGCGACCATGATGCCTGCAGCGGACCAGCGGCCGGTCATCTTCCCATCCTCAACTTCGTTGCGGCCGCTGCCGCTGAAGCTGGACGCTTACCTCAGCCACTTCTGGAGCGGAGCGCCTTCCGAGGCTTGAGGAATATGCACGGTTGAGTGATCCAATCCGCTGCACGATAGATGATTCGTTTCTCGCAAAGACCTCGTACACCGGCCATTCAACCGTACACTTAATCATTATACCGTACACCTCTCGTACACTTAATCACCTATCGTACACTAATCCCTCTTCACTGATATTCTCTTCGCCTTAGGAGACCACGGAAGGAGAGCCCCCGTGTGTTGCCTGCGGGACCTTTCGCACCAGGCCCCTTTCACCACCCGCCTCGCTTGAAGTCGTTGACCCGGAGGGTCCGTGCGCCGTGGACGGATACCAGCATCGCAACCAATCTGGAGCCTACAGCGGAACAGATCGCCGTGTTCGTGACCCGATTCCTCAGAGCATATAGGCGATATCCGACGCTTGGGTCGGGTAGGCATAAATCACTTGCCGGAGGTCCGTTGCGGTTAGCCCGTGCCGCACCGCGAGCGCGAAGACGTTGATGACCTCTTCAGCGTCCGGACCGAGGAGGTGCGCCCCCAGGACTCGGTCGGTCGCAGGATCTACGAGCGTCTTCGATATGCCCGCGCTCTCTCGAAGGAGGCGGTTCGAGTACCAGCTTCTGGTGTCCTCCAGCTGGACCGTCACCTGGAGGCCCCGGTCCCGCGCGTCCGCTTCGGTCAAGCCAACGCTTGCGAGGGGTGGCGAGGTGAAGACTACGCTCGGCACGCCAGCGTAGTTCGGGCGCTTGGTGCCGTGGAGCAGATTCGATGCGACCACTGCGCCCTCATGTACCGCGACAGGAGTTAGCGGAACGGAGCCTGCTGGAAGCGCCCCGTCCCCAGTGGCATAGACGCGTGAGTTACTGACACTTTGGAGGTATTCGTTGACGAGGATACCCGTGCGGGGATCTTGCTGCACGTTACCTCGGCTGACTTCAAGCCTACCGAGGTTTGGCACCCGCCCCGCCGCGTGCACGACGAGATCTGCCATAACGACTCCTCGACCCTTTGGTCCCTCCGTGTGGACCTGAAATCCTTCCCGCGTCTCGTCCACTCCGGTGACCGTCGTTCCAGTCCGCAGATCGACTCCAATCTCCCGCGTCCGGGCGACAAGACCCTCGACCAGGTCGCGGTCGAAGTGCGCGAGCGGCGCTCCTCGCCCGAGCACCACCGCCTGCGCGCCTGCGTGCTGGGTGATGTGCGAGAATTCGAAAGCAATATAGCCCGCGCCGATGAATGCAACGCGGGCGGGTAGGGCGTCCAGTTCGAGGAACTCCGTGCTTGTGCGGACGTGCTCCTCGCCAGGGATGCCTAGCGGCATTGGCGCCGCTCCCGCGGCGAGCACCACGTGCTTCGCTACCAGTTCGCGGTCGCCGATAACGATGCGGTCCTCCGCGACGAAGCGCGCTACACCGTGTAGAGAGACGACTCCGGCCTTTTCAAATACTGCCTTGCGCTTTCCGGGGACTGGATCGGTGAATGTCCGCTTGAAGCGCATAAGGGCGGGCCAGTCGATCTGCGCTTCCCCCTCCACCCCGAATCCAACCAGACGCCGGTGTAGGTCCACCGCGTCCGTCGCGCCCACGAGCACCTTCTTGGGATCGCAGCCCCTCAGCGCGCATGTGCTCCCCAAAGGCTGGTCGTCCACGACAGCGACGCTCCACCCGGCCCGCCCGGCACCGGCTCGCCGGAGTCGATCCGCCAGCTTCCGTGCCGATTACCACCAGGTCAAACGAATCTGCCATCTGGACTCCTCGTGGTGACCGGAATTGCGATTAGGCGCAACAGGACAGCTTGGCGATATCCTTTGTGAACGTCTGCGCCGAGAGCTTCAGCCCCTCTCCCCAGGTGAGATAAGCGTGAAGCGTTGAGACCAGATCGCGAGTGGTAAGCCCGAATCGCACCGCCAGCACGGCCTCGCCAATCACGTCCCCGGCGTTCGGCCCCACGATATGTGCGCCGAGGAGCCGATCCGTTCCCTCCTCCGCCACCAGATTGACAAGTCCGGCCGTGCGGTGGGAGACCGCCGCCCGCGGTAGTGCGGCGAGTGGAAACGTCGTCGACCGGGCGACCAATCCGGCCGCCTTCGCCTGCTCCTCCGTCAGACCCACCGCCGCGACTTGAGGATCGGTGAAGGTGACCCGAGGCACAGCCGAGAGGTCGATGGGGATAGGCGCGTCGCCGGTCGTATCCGACAGCGCTGCCTGCGCGGCGATCCCGCCGCCAAGAGCCGCCACGTACACATAACCTGCTCCCCCGGTGATGTCGCCAGCGGCGAAAACCTTGGGGTTGGAAGTCCGCATGTACTCGTCTACGATGATGAACCCGGCCGAATCGGTCTGCACCCCGGCCCCCACCAGCCCCAGATCCATAGTGTTGGGAACGCGGCCAGTCGCAACCAGGAGCTGTTCGGCCTGCACCGAGCATGACAGGCTGCCGTCCTGCACATGGACCGTGTACCGACCCTCCTCGCGGGACACGCCAGTGACGCGGACGCCGGTATGGATCTCGATGCCCTCCGCCTCCAGCGCCCGCCTCAGCTCCATGGAGACTTCGGGGTGCTCCTGCGGGAGGATTCGGTCGGCAACATCGAGCACCACCACACGGACGCCGAACCGCGAGAACGCCTGCCCCAACTCCAGACCAATGCTCCCGGCGCCGAGGACGATCATGGAGTCGGGCAGCGCGTCCAGCTCCATTGCGGTGGTGCTGTCTAGGGCGCCCGCCTCAGCCAACCCAGGAATGGGCGGCATGGCCGGCTTGGTTCCGGTAGCGACGATTACCCTGGGAGCCTTCACTTCCGCATCGCCTACACGCACGAGCCCGTCGGCCAGCAACTCCGCCCGGCCATGCAGGAGTGTGATTTCCTCATACCCAGCCAGCACGTCGAGGTATTTCTCCTGTCGCAGCCCTTCAACGATCTCACGCTTCCGGCGGACGACCTCGGCCCAGGCAAGGCTGGGTTCACAGGCAACAATGCCGGGGAAGGACGACGTGCGTGCCGAGTGATAGTGTGCGGCGGCCTCGATCAGGTATTTTGACGGGATGCAGCCGACGTTGACGCAGGTACCGCCCACCACGTCGGCACCTTCCACGATGGCGACGCTCACACCTAGCTCCGAAGCTCTGATCGCCGCAGCAGTGCCAGCGCCTCCTGTGCCGATGATGAGGAGTTCGTAAGCATTACCATCCCCTCCACCCTGATTCGGCTCCACAACCATGGCGGAATGCTCCGCTGGGCTGGCGCTTTCGAGGACCTCAGCCCCGTAGCCCGCCCCTTCCACAGCCGCGATCAGAGCGTCGGTGTCCACCCCCTCGTCCAGCGTTACAGTGCCGCGCTGGGTGGGGTAGCTGGCGTTCGCGCTCCGCACGCCTGGGACAGCTTCAAGAGCGTCCTGTACATGACGGGCGCAGGAAAGGCACGTCATTCCTCGAAATTGTAGCTCCAGCTTCATCGGGGTTTCTCCAGTACAGCATTCAAAGTCGAGACGGCTTTCTCACTCGTGGCCGCAGCTCCGCGGCAAAGGCCCATCAGGAAGCAGGCGGCGCTCCACCGGCATCGATGACAGCAGGCTCGTAACCGAGCTGGCGGATCGCAGCCATCATTTGCTCGGTGCTCGCCTTGGCCGGGTCGTAAACAGCCCACGCCTTTGAGTCGGTGTAGCTGGCTCCGGCGTCCTGCACCCCGTCCACCTTGCTCAGGGCAGTCCGGGTGCCGAACTCGCACCCGCCGCAGGTCATGCCCTTCACGTGGAAATCAACTCGGGCAAGCCCGGCGGGCACCGGTGCGGGTTCGCTCACCTGGGTGCTGGCGACGGTCTCCGGCTGCTGCTCTGCGGAACTACTCCCGCAGGCCATTAAGGCGCTGAGGACAGCGGCGCTGGCGGTTACGCGGAAAAGATAGTGCTTCATGGGAATCATCTCCGTTCAGAATAGAAGGATAGACCAGTAGTTGAAGCTCCAGAGGACCACGGCGAGCACCGTCGCGGTCCAGAGGATCACCTCGTTGCGGCGTCGGTTTGCGGGGAGCGCGCACGGCTCTCCCGGCGCGCAGTCGGTCGGCTGAGCCTTTCGGCCGTAGACCGTATAGAAGCCTACCGCGAGGGCGGCCACGAGAAGAACGGTAAGGAAGGGGCGCAGCGGCTCGAAGGAACTCCCGAGCCCGGCTCCAACCCCCAGGGTGACAAATAGGACCGGGCCGATGCAGCAAAGAGATGCGGCGAATGCCGCCCCGACGGCGGCGACGATGGCGAACCGCCCCACGCGGTCGGTACCACCCTCCATCTCTTCATCTATCGCGTAAGACTCTGAGTCCATGTTCACCTCCTCTTCATGTTTCCGTTTCCGGCGGCGGCAGGGCATCTCTGCCGCGGCTGAGACATTCCAGGATCGGGCACTCGCCCGTGTGCATACCGGTTGCGCAGGCGCGGGTGAGATCCGAAAGCACCCGCCGCATTGAGTCCAGGTCCCGCATCTTTGCCTCGATGTCGTGGACCTTAGCTTCGGCCCGGCGTCGGACGTCCTCGCACTCGGAGTCAGACCTGACCCGCAGCTCCAGCAGGTCGCGTATCTCGGCCAGCGAGAACCCGAGTTCCTTCGCCCGCTGGATGAAGCGGATGCGTTCGATTACCTCTTCCGAGTACTGGCGGTAGCCAGACGGCGTACGGGGCGGCTCCCCGATCAGACCTTCCCTCTCGTAGAAGCGGATTGTCTCAATGCTGACCCCAGCCTCCCGCGCGACGCTGCCGATCCTGTGTGCCGCCATTTTACCCTCTGGGAAGTTCACCCACGAAAAAGATAAACCCTGTACCATAGTACAGGGTCAAGGGTCGCCTACCGCTCCCGTCGCCTACTGGGCCTGACCACACCAATGACGACGGTTACTCGGCCTCCGCCAGGTCTCGTCACGGCGGCCCGGTTACACCGGTTCTGCGCGAGATCTCACCATGAGTATGGGAGGTTCGTCCAACCGTTCATGCCCATGCCGAAGGCATGACCATCGGGATGCTACGGGCGCGGCCAATACATAATGACACCGACACCTACCAAGCAGAGCAGCGCACCTACGACCTCAGGCCGGTCAGGTCGAACTCCCTCGAAGCGCCAGCCCCAGAGCAGCGAGAGCACGACGAAGATTCCTCCATAGGCGGCATACACGCGACCGAACGGAGCTGGTTGTAAGGTAGGCACCACCGCATACAGGAACAGGAGCAACCCTCCAAATGCGCCAAGGAGCCAACCTCGGCTTTCGCGGAGCCAAAGCCACACCAAATACCCGCCGCCAATCTCCATCCAATCCGGCAATGAGTACGACCGACTGAAGGATCATGCGAGTTGACACTTGGCTGGGCGCCCTCGTAGCAAGTGGAGGTGAAGGAAGTCGGCTACGCCGAGGTGCCGCCATTACGGAGGTACTCAGCGAATTCGTCCGGCAAATCACTCCGGCGGATGCCGTTCATCGCACGCTCGACATCATACTCGACCCAGTTCTGAACTGGACTGAGCTGGTCCCGGCTATATCGAGAACGACGTAGCCCGCCCGCCAGTCGCCGTCTTTCGGCCTCCCTACCGATCCGGTATTCACAAAAAGCACCCCCTCGACTTCACGGCTTCACGGCTTGTGCGTGTGGCCGAAGCATACGACATCGCCGCTCTTCGCTCCCGCTGCGTCTGCCATTTTGGAGCAGAACGAATCTGCTCGATCCTCGGTCCAATAGAGGGTGTTCAGCCTCGGCGCACCGTGGAGCAGGATTACGGTCGGGCCTGCTTGATGCCCGCCGTCGGCGCGGAGATCTATACGGAACGGGAGCGCTGCAAGCAGTCGTTTCACCTCTGACGCGTCCACTCGTAGCTCAGGTGGGCCAACTCCTCCTGCCGAGGGTCTTCGTATTTGCACCCGCAGTGCTTGTAGTCGGTGGCAACGGTGGAGTCGTAGTTTCCGGCGACTCCGAAGATGCTGCTCTGCTGAAGAAGCGATACCGTTTCGTTCGGCCACGGCGCATAACACACCAGGTCTCCGAGGTGAAACGTCGCGTGGATGTCTTTGCGGCTGTCAATGTCTTCCAGAACGGCTTCCAACGCGGGCAGATTCGCGTGGATGTCTGAGAGGAGTGCATAGCGCATGGGAGTCACCCTCCTGTGGCGGCCCGCGGAAGCCTGACCTCGGTTGCGCAGACATCCCCCGGACCCGCCGGGCCATCCGAGGAGACAGCTTCGCCGAAGTACTTCTTCTGGAGGTACAGCGAGACCGTTACCAGCCCAATCAGAACCGGTACCTCCACCAACGGCCCGATCACCGCGGCGAACGCTGCGCCCGATTCGATTCCGAAGACTGCAATGGCTACGGCGATGGCCAACTCGAAGTTGTTGCTGGCGGCCGTGAAGCTCAGTGTCGCCGTCTTGGAGTAATCGGCGCCTACCCGTCGCCCCATCCAGAAGCTCACCAGAAACATGGCCACAAAATAGATCAGCAGCGGAACGGCGATGTGGAGTACGTCCAGGGGGTGGGCAACGATCCTTCGCCCCTGTATTGCGAACATCACCACGATGGTGAAGAGGAGCGCAACGAGCGTCAGAGGGCTTATGCGCGGGATGAAGGTCCCCTCGTACCACTCGCGGCTCTTCACACGTAGCAGGACGTATCGTGTAACCATGCCCGCGACGAACGGGAGGCCGAGATACGTGGCGACGCTCCCGAAAATTTCCGCCATAGCGACGTCCACAATGACGCCCTCCAGTCCAAACCACGGCGGCAGCACAGTAATAAAGACGTACGCGTACACTCCGTAGAAGAGCACCTGGAAAACGGAGTTGAAAGCCACCAGGCCCGCTGCGTAATCAGTGTCGCCGTTGGCGAGTTCGTTCCAGACGATCACCATCGCGATGCAGCGAGCCAAGCCCATCATGATCAAGCCGACCATGTACTCGGGCTGGTCGCGCAAGAAAAGAACGGCCAGTCCGAACATCAGCACTGGACCGATGACCCAGTTCTGTACGAGCGACAGAGCCAAGATGCGCCAGTTGCGGAAGACGTCCCCCAACTCCTCGTACCGGACTTTCGCCAGCGGAGGGTACATCATGACGATCAGCCCAATAGCAATCGGAATGTTCGTCGTTCCGACCTGGAAACGGCCAACGAACTCATCGACGGAGGGAATCATGAGGGCGAGTACGATCCCCGCACCCATCGCCGCGAATATCCAAAGGGTGAGGTAGCGATCTAGGAACGAAAGCCGTTTGGTCAGAGAATCAGCCATTCGTTCCTCCGACTGTTGCTGCCTGACCCGACTCAGCCAGGCCGCTCAGCAGTTTCTGGAGATGCTCGATCAGCTGCCGGTCCGCGCAGTAGCAAATCCGCGGACCATCAACTTCCCCATGGATGAATCCGGCTTCTCGAAGGACCTTCAGGTGCTGGGAAATCGTCGATTGGGCAAGCGGAATTTCGTCCGCAATTGCACCAACGACGCATTCCTCTCGCTCCAATAGGAAGCGGAGAATTTGCACTCGAACGGGGTGCGCTAGAGCTTTGGCCAGACGACCAATGGCATCGTTCGGGTGTTCATTAGGATCTACCGGAGCAGGCGGTGGACAGCCTTTTGGACTCATGCCATACCTATCGTAGTTCGTCGATGTGCGATAACATCAATGTAATCAGATTGACATTCCACGGCCACTCACCATGAGCCGCGGAGCGGGGCTCAACCACCAAAAGGAGCTTTAGACTTGTCCGAGATCAAACCGCCGCTTCGCGTACTGTTCCTGTGCACCCAAAACTCTGCACGGAGCCAAATTGCTGAGGCACTGTTGAATAGTCGCAATGACAAACGGGTTCAGGCAGGAAGCGCCGGCACCCGTCCGGCTGAGCGGGTCAACCCATTCGCATTGGAGTTCCTGGATAAGCACGGAGTGGATAGCTCCAACGCTCGACCGAAAACAATCGACGAGGTTGCAGGCGAGCGCTGGGACATCGTCATCACAGTCTGCGATGCGGCAAAGGAGGCCTGTACTACCTGGGCGGCCTTCGACAGCGCACTGGGGAGTACCCGACCCCGCGGCTACCGGCGGCGATGACGAGCAGAAGCGGCGCGAATTCAAGGAGACGGGACGGATTCTCGCAAGGAGAATAAACCTGTTTCTCGCGCTGCCGTTAGAAAAATTGGAACGTCTGGCATTGCAGCAGGAGGTTCGCGAAATAGGCCGCGGCTGAAACTGAACTGTTCTCCTCACGGCGCGTCGTCGAGGCCAATGGGGGGATCTTGTTGGGGATGTTTAATGAACCGACAGAATACGGCGGGAGAGAGGCACTACGGTATCGCATCGCGCTTCCGACAAAGCCGCCACGCGAATCCGAGCCTTAGCAGGCTTCAAGTGAGTAAACTGTACCTGCTAGATGCTTGGGAGACGCTAGCTGATTACGACTACCTGGCAGGTGTAGGAATGTGCACGGTTCAGCGATTCAATCTGCTGCACGATAGGTGATTCACCGATGCCAAAAGCTTAGCAATGCGAAGGAGGCAGTGCACGGTATAATGAGTCCCTACACCACTTGTCGGCCGCAACGAGAATCTTCGCAATTGCATTTCATCCGCTGGTGGAAGACGCCTTCCTTCTATCGCGATTGATGCTGGGTCGGTCCCCCTCCAGCGGCGGCTTAGGCTCGAATTGCAATGAGCTATGCGAAATTGCATTGCGGATGGACTGCAATTGCGAAGGACGACGCCGCGCAATTGCGAAAGACAACGCGGCGGATAACAGTAGGTGTAGGGACTCATTCAACCGTGCACTTAATCATTATACCGTGCACCTATCGTGCACTTAATCACCTATCGTGCACTAATACGTTCGAACTGAGATATTATCCCCGTCCTCCTTTCTGAGGCAAAGAAGAAGAGTCCCCGGCGATTGCCGCGGGACTCTTCGTAACGGCAGTCGCGACGCCGGTCTTCGATCTTCTGACTCCCAATTCCCGCGCGGCGGGGAAGGCTCTGTTCCTGAGGCCTAGCAGCTCCTTATTACTGTGGCCGGTAATCGGCTCCTGTAAAGGCTACGGCTCGAAAGCCTGGAGCGGGTATTTACTCGGGCAGTTCAGATGTCGCGCTACCGGAGGGCTCGAATCCCTCTACACCAGATTTGTCGGCGTATCTCCGCGATACTCGAGAATTCAGGGGCTTGTTAAAAGCGTTCCGCAGCTTTCCGCTAGCCGTGCTGGGACTAGACCGCTCGCACGGCGCATCACACCCCCCATAGTCCGGACGCCTTGAAGCCGGAGAGTGGCGCCGAAGCTGTCGGAGGCAACGCCTTCCGCCTTCTACGATAAACCCCCGGAGCTTCATACACCCACCTTGGTAATCCTCCTTTTGGGACTAGCCGAAGGTAGGATCTTATTCTACAATGATTTTCCCCATCATGCTGACGTGCCCGGCTCCACAAAATTCCGAGCACACGAACAGGTACTCCCCGGGCTGGACGAAGGTGTAGTCGTCCTCCGCCACCTGATTTTTCTCCATCGAAAGCACCACGTCGGTTCCCGCGATAGCTACCCCGTGGAAATCGGCTGTCGACCAAGCGCGAATCGTTACCTCGGAGCCACGCGGCACGCGCACTTCAGCGGGCTCAAATCCCCAGTTGTAGGCCGTGAGGTTTAGCTGATAGCGCCCGGTAAAGATCATTGAAAGGCCCGGCTTTCCCAGCTCGACTCCCGGAGGACCACGCCGTTCGAACTTGGGTTGGGACCCAGGTGTGTATGCTTCCCCTGAACTCTGGCCGTCGAACCAGCTGCTTGGTACAAACGCCAATAGGGCGATTACAAGAGCTGCGATCCCCCATAGCCAGGGCCGCCAGCATGTACATAGCTTCCAGGCCACCTTTCCGCTGTTCTTCCATCGTAAACATCCTCCGGTGTACGCGAGTCAGCCCCGTCGCCAGCTGGCATCGTACGAGCTACATCAACCCCGCTCGCCCCTGCCGCTCTGCACTACTCGGGCAATCCAGTAGATCCCCGAGAGTGCAATGAGCAGAAACACCACGTCATCCAGCGGGTCCCAAATCTTCTCCAGCATTACATCGAGGATATTCACGTCCGTGATGAAGTAGCCCCAGGAGAAGGCGCCGAGGATGAGAAGACCGAAGGAACACCAGTCAAGCAGGTTCTGCGGTCGCATAGCGCCTCCTAGCGTTGTCGCTCAGCGAGCGGCTCTCTGCGAGCTGGTGCGGGTCGAGGGTGGTGAGCGGAGCGCACCTGCATTCGCCCGGCTGCGCCATATAATCTGTATCACTTGTGTCTATAGTGCAACAGCTACTATATCTTACAGGTGACATGATTCAGCTGTGTCACGTGCCGCCACCGGCCCCTTGGCCTTCTCCGCGGCAGTCAACCCTGAACCCGAGCTTCGGACGAGGAGGGCACGTGTACGGAATCAAAGCTCTTGCCACCTGTATGTTGCTTTTGCCCCTCATGGCGTGTGGTAGACAAGAACAGGAGCCGGCAGCCACAGCGCAGCCGTCGTTGGAGCAGGGTGCCGCCGACGTTGCCGGTGCTCCAGTTGAGGCCAGGACGGTGCTTCGAAACCAAGATGGTCAGGAAGTAGGAGAAGCAATCATCACCCAAAACGGCGAGGGTGTCGTCGTCGCGATAAACGCGCGCAACCTCCCGCCCGGCGAGCGCGGCCTGCACATCCACGAAATTGGCCAGTGCGACCCACCAGCCCATCAGGGCGCGGGGAGCCACTTCAACCCCGAGGCCCGAGCCCAGCACGGCCTGGATAGTCCTGAAGGCGGGCATGCGGGCGACATGCGTAACGTCGAAGTCCGCAGCGACGGCACCGTCCAGGCCACGCTACCGAACGACCAGGTCACACTGCGACCGGGAGTGCCGAACTCACTGCTGGACGCCGACGGCTCAACGGTGATCCTACACGAGAACCGCGATGATCACACGCCAGACGCGGTGACGGGCGCCCGTATAGCATGCGGGGTGATCACCGCGAGCTAATCCGGCTGCGCCGGAGGCACCCACCGCCGACGACAGGGTGTTCGGGTGCCTCCACCACGAATCATGTTCAAGCTTGGAGTGAACAGAATGAAACGAGTGTTTAGTCGGGTGCTCGGTCCGACCGTACTGCTTCTGATCGTTCCGCATATCCTCAAGGGCTATCCCTTGGACGAGCCGAACGCTGTGCACGAGACACGATCTGTGCTCGCAGTGCGTTCGGCTCCTGTCGCTGCGGTGGACACCGTCTCGATATACGCAGGTGTGTATACCTTGAACCAAGCAGACCGCGGTGAGGCAATCCAGCGGGCTGCGTGTAGCGCCTGTCACAGTCCTCCGGATTGGGCACGGGGGCGCGTCCTTTCTGGGTGGAATGGCCGATCGGTTTATGAGTTCGTTAGCAACCTGCAGAGCATCATGCCATTAGATGCGCCAGGTAGCCTCAGCCTTCAACATTACACGGACATCGCGGCCTACATGCTGGAACTGAACTCGGTCCCTCCCGGCGATACGGAGCTGAGCTCGGATGAAGACGCTCAACGAGAGATCCGGTTGGAGTATCGCCGTTAACGATGGCCCGCTTGATCTCCACCGCCCGCGTCCAACGGAGCGGGCTTCATTGAGCGCGAGAGATGGCAATGAGGCAACGAACAGCTGCAAGAGCGTAGGGGACTGGCTATGATGAAGAACCGTAGGCCGCACGATTGCGGCAGCAGATGCTGCGCGCGGGGTCGAAATAGGAATATGCAATGTCTTGGTTCGCCCCCAGCCGGCATCCAAACGAACCCCTTTTGCAAGTTATGGAGTCCTCGAAGTGGCTCATGCTGGTCCACCAGATCCCACCAGATCCGAGTTACCTGCGCGTCAAGGTTCGACGACGCCTGCACCGGATCGGCGCCATCGCGCTCAAGAGCACTGTTTACGTGCTCCCGAACAGCGAGTCGGCCCGTGAGGACTTTGAGTGGCTGGGGCAGGAGATTCGGTCAGATGGCGGAGAGGCGGTTCTCTGCGAGACGCGCTTTATCAGCGGAGTGTTGGACGAGGACGTGCGGGATCTATTCCGGGAAGAGCGGGATGCGGAATACGCGGCGATCGCCCGCCAAGTACGAGAAATCGGGACTGGAGGATCTGACGCGGCGTTGTCTGCGCAGATCCACCGTGAAAAGCGCAGGTTGGCCACTGTCGTGAAGTTGGATTTCTTTGACGCCTCTGGCCGGGCCGAAGCTGAGGGCGCCATTGCAGACGCGGAGGCACGGATCACCGGAAGTCTGCAGCCGGTGGCCGATGCGTCGCCGCTTCCGCTAGAGGACTTGCGGCGAAGGATATGGGTAACCCGTCGTGGCGTACACGTGGACCGTATGGCGAGCGCTTGGCTCATCAAGCGCTTCATTGATCCGGATGCGCGTTTCCGGTTCGTCGATCCCGACAACTACCAGCACACGGCGGGCGAGGTCCGGTACGACATGTATGATGCGGAGTTCACCCATGAGGGTGACCGCTGCACGTTCGAGGTATTGAGCGCCCTCGCAGCACCGGAGGACTCCGCATTGGAAGCTCTCGCGGAGATCGTGCACGATATTGATCTCCGAGACGGGAAGTTCGGCCGCACCGAGGCTGCCGGGATCGAGCGGCTAGTCGCCGGGATCCAAACAGCGCATTCGAGCGACTCAGATCGACTCGCTCGCGCCGCGGAAGTTTTCGAGGGACTTTATCGGTCTTTCGGCGGAGCTATCTGAAAGAAATCCCATTCGGAGGTGAAGATGATGAACCGAATTCAAGCGATTCTTGCTGCCAGCCTTCTCCTGAGCGTCGCGGCGTGTGGGGCCGGCTCTCCACCGAACGCCAGTCCCGCAACCACTGCTTTGCAGGGCCAAACGTTTGTCGGCATTGACTGGAAGGCAGTGGACGCGGCGCTGGGCAGGACGGGCGCGATGCAGCCGGGCGACAACTATCGCTTCAACATGCCGCGTTCCGACCTGAGGGTGACCTCCCAGGGAGTGCAGATTCGCCCCTCTTTCGCACTAGGCTCATGGCTCGCCTTCAAACAGTCGGGGGAGAACGAGGCGGTCGCTATGGGCGACTTGGTGCTCACCGAGGAGGAGCTCAACAGGGTGCTCGCCCGGCTGCAGGAGGGCGGCGTGGGGCAGACGGCGGTCCACAAGCACCTCCTAGAGATGGTGCCAGCGATCTGGTGGGCCCACGTCCATGCGCAGGGCAATCCGGTGGAGATCGCCCGCGCGGTCCGCGAAGCGCTAGCATTGACCGGTACCCCCGCGGAGATCTCGGGCGGGGCCGCGGCGCCGGCTGAGTTGGCTCTAGATACGGCGCAAATCAGCCGCGTCCTCGGCTATCCAGGTCGTAACAATGGGGGCGTGTACAACGTAAGCGTCCCGCGGGTGGAGACCATCCGTTCGCACGGAATCGAGGTGCCGCCGTCGATGGGGCTGACTACGGTGTTCAACTTCCAGCCCACCGGGAACGGTCATGCGGCGATAAATGGCGATTTCGTGATGACAGCGGGCGAGGTGGACCGAGTGATCGCGACTCTCCGCCAAAACGACATCGAGATTGTCGAGTTGCACCACCATCTGACGGACGAGGAACCGCGCCTACTCTTTATGCACTTCTGGGCTAACGACGACGCCCTGAAGCTGGCTCGAGGGCTCCGCGCCGCCCTTGACCAGACGAACGTCCAGAGGCCGGCGACGCGGTAATCGCCATGGTGGGAATGCACCCCGTCGACATTGGCGAAGAGAGGAAGTATGCAATTGCCGTTCATCGGCGAGGGGAGTGCTAATTGCGCGGTTACTCGTGAGCACCAGTGGAGGACTGACCTGTACTTGGGCGTGCGGTGGGAGAAGCCCGGGTACAAACGGCGATCAGCCGGCGTAAGAGCAGCAGGGTTTCGCTGCGCTGCCGCCGCGCCTGTGAGGACGAGTTGCGCCTTGAATGTCGCTAGTTTGCTCCCCGGTGTGCGCGACCTCGTAAATCGACATCCGGGACTATGAAGCACGGCCCGGGGGGTGTCTCCCTAGCCTCCTGGGTTCGTCTGCTCAATCGCCGAGACACGAAGCGGCTAGCGGTTCCAGGTCGGCCGCCCTTCATCGGCCCACATACTCCCATATAAGTGCATTGGATGAATTCGCCCTACATCCAGGAGAGCTGCGCCTAAGGTGGCATGCGCAGCCGTGGATCAGCAGAAGCTGCGTGGCGGTGCTGAGCGAATCCCTAACGCAATTGAGTGTCCGGTTCTCCTCAAGGAAAAACAGGATGAACACCTAAATCTTGGCAGACATAGCGCCAATTCCCATTCTGCCATTTTGCCGCCTGCAGGGGGCAAAGCGGGTCCCGAGTCGAGCCGGTGGTGGCGGTTACATCGAAGGTGGATACAGGCGGTGCTTCAGAGGAACCTGAATGACTGTTTGACTCTTTATGGAAGCCTTCAAAATCGCTGGTGCGCGCTCGGCTCCGGGTCAGCGGCAATGTTAACGCCGGAGTCATTCCCGGCGGCGTCGGTGTACGCCGTCTAACGATCAGAAGCTTATAGAGCATCCGCCCACCGGCTCTAGGGTTCACGTCCCCTCAACCTTTGCCCAAGATGAGACTTCAACTTACCCGACTCATTCCGCTTAGTCTGCTCTTTCTTCAACCGCTGGCTCTCAAGGCCCAAGAAGGGGAGTGGAGAGCCTACAATAATGAAGGCGGCAACCGCTTCACTCCACTGTCGCAGATCGACCGCACCAATGTCAACCGGGTTGGGATTGCGTGGGAATGGGATTCGGCACCCGTCCTCGGAGAGGACACCGAGTACCGCAACCAGAGCACACCGCTGATGGTGGGCGGCACCCTTTACTTCACTGCGGGCAGGCAGCGATCTGTCATTGCCGTCGACGCGAAGACGGGAGCGCAGAAGTGGGTGTGGAAGATGGACGAAGGCGAGCGCAACCAGATCGCGCCTCGCGCCAACTCCGGCCGCGGGGTTTCGTACTGGACGGATGGGCGTGAGTCGCGGATTATCGTCGTTACCCCCGGGTATTTCATGGCCGCGCTTGACCCCTCAACCGGTCGGCAGATCCCCAGCTTCGGGCAGAATGGCGTCGTCGACCTGAAGGCGATCTCCGGAGTTTCGGCTGATGCCGTGATCGGCAACTCTTCTCCTCCAGCCATCTTCGAAGATCTGGCGATTGTCGGTCCCGCGCTGGCTGTCGGTCTCGCGCCTCCGTCAAGGGAGAACGTGAAGGGCTCGGCTCTGGCAATTGACGTCCGCACCGGGGCGCTGCGCTGGCAGTTCCACACGATCCCGCGTCCGGGTGAAGTCGGCCATGAGACCTGGGAGGATAACTCCTGGGAGTACACGGGTAACGCCGGCATTTGGGCGCCGATCACCGTCGACCATGAGCGGGGGATCGCGTATCTCCCAGTGGAGGACGCGACCGGCGACTACTACGGCGGTCACCGTCCGGGCGACAACCTGTTTTCCGCCAGCCTGGTTGCGCTCAACGCACGCACTGGTGAGCGAATCTGGCACTTTCAGACAACGCACCACGACATCTTCGACTGGGACAACCCCACTGCGCCGCTGCTCGCAGACGACCTCAACGTCGGGGGTCGAATCGTTGACGCGGTTGTCCAGCTGACCAAGCAGGGGATGGCGTTCGTCTTCGACAGGATCACGGGAGAGCCGGTGTGGCCGATTGTGGAGCGGCCGGTGCCGCAGTCGGACGTTCCAGGTGAGCAGACGGCTGCGACTCAGCCGTTCACGACCAAGCCTGAACCGTACGAAATGGCTGGTCTTACCATGGATGACCTGATCGATTACACCCCCGCGCTGCGTGCCGAGGCGCTCGAGCTCATCAAGCCGTTCCGTCTGGGAGGCGCTTTCGCGCCGGCCGTTGTACGTACTGAAGAGCTGAGGGGAACGCTGACGCGGCCGGGCACGCTCGGCGGCACCAACTGGGAGGGGGGTGCATTCGATCCAACAACTGGCATGCTCTTCGTCGGCTCCCACGGCTCGCCGGTAGTGCTTTCGCTCGTTAGCGACACCGCGCGTAGCGATATGAACTACATCATGGCCGGCGGTGGCGTGCCGCGTCCGCAGGGCTTGCCGATCGTGAAGCCTCCGTACAGCCGCATCACATCGATTGATCTTAACACGGGCGATCATGCATGGTGGGTTGCCGGTGGCGACACGCCCGAGGCAATCCGCAACAATCCGGCGCTCGCTGGTGTCGACCTGCCGCGCACCGGCACCCCGGGTGCGCGCCCGGTGCTCCTCGCTACGCCGACGCTGCTCTTTGCAGGTGAGGGATGGGGCGCCGCGCCCGTCATCCGCGCCCTTGACAAGCGCACGGGCGAAGAGATCTGGGAGTTCGAAGTTCCTGGCCAAATAGGAAGCGTTCCCATGAGCTACGAAGTCGATGGACGTCAGTACTTAGCCTTCTGGGTCGGCAATCCGGCTGCGCAGCTGCGGTCGCGCTTGGTGACGCTCGCTTTGCCGGAATAGGCTGTTTCGGCTGAAGGGCCCGGGTGGGGAATTTGCCCATCCGGGCCTTTTCGTTAATTGATGCGGGTGGAGGGGGTATGTTGAGCAGGAGAAATGTCCGCCTGCGTCCAGAGGAAGGCAGGACGAACGCAAAGCCGGCGAGGGTGGCACCCACAACTCGGTAGTGAACGAACCCAAGGTAGATCGCCAGCTGGGCGGCGAGCGGACCGGGAGCTAGCTGCGAGAGGGCGAGCCCCTCCATGTAGTCCGCTTCGGAAATCCACTTCCGTTCCTCCACCAAGTCCCAGCGCATGTACTCGATCAAGGCAACTGGGCCGCCGAAACCGACGGTGCCCAGCTTGAGAAAGTATATCACGAGTTCCCAGAGCGAATACATATTCCGGGGATGGTAACCAAGCCAACTACCATGAGCCCGTTAACACTAGGAATCAGAGAAGCCCAGAGCGCCAGTCGGCACCGGCTCCGCAGACGCTTGCTCTGCCGAGGAGCCTAGCGCAAGGTAATGCCTCGATCTCGGCACGTCGGCTCTCCATCTCAGCACGGAGTTCGCTCTGCGGCCAGTGTGGCAGCATTCATGGCGTTGCCGACGATCATGCCGAACAGAGGGATCAGGTAACGCGGATCGTACCAGGGCTCCATTCGAACGATGACTGCGCCGACGTAAATCAACGTCAAGCTCGATCCCAAGAGCATTGCCGTTCCCATGATGCGCCGAAGCCCGCTGGTTGAGGGTTCCTGTCGGCTCACCGCGGTATGTGTCGCCACGGCCAACATTAGAGAGAGGGCCACCATCACGGGCAACCAGTGGTTTAGTGCCAAGATGTACACGAGAACGTAGCCCACCAGCACGAGCTGGAGGATCGTCCGAAGGGCGCCAATGAGAAGATCGCGACCGAGGCCAAGACCCTGCCATCGCGAGATCCCAACCGTGATCAGGATGAGCCCTAAAGCTAGTGATAGGTCGAGAGAGGAGAGGTCGATGACTGACGGCTGCAACGATTCCCCAACTAAAAGAGCAGGAGACACTTCACTTCTCCGCTTTAAGGAAGGGGCGCGTCTGGTCGTTATCGCTTCGCGCAAAGAACTGGGTCGTCGGAGCAGCCTCAACGATTCGGCCCGCCTCCATCACAACCAATAGATCCGTTGCCCGCTGCGCTTCCGCCAAGCGGTGCGTTATCATCACGACTGTGAGCGCCTTATCCCTACTCAGGCGACGGATCGTATCCGTCAGGCGCTTAGCCGTCTCGGGATCCAAGGCGGAGGTGGGCTCGTCCATCAGGAGCACGTCAGGCAGCATCATCAAGGCACGGGCGAGGTTCGCCCGTTGCTTCTGCCCCACCGAAAGACTGTGGCCTTCCTGATCCACAAAAGTCCATTCGAGTTCTGCCAAATCCATCGCGTCCCGGATCTCAGCACCTAAATTGACATCCGCCCGCCCGCCCCGCTAGCTCGGCGGCCTTGTATAGATTGCTCCGCACGGTGCCGGGAAACATCACCGGCACTTGAAAGAGAAACCCGACCTTTTTCCGTAGCTCCTTTACGTCTATTCCACCGATGGGGGACCCTTTATAGCGGATCTCTCCCTCGCGCGGATCATCTAGACGGTTCAAGAGCCTCAGCAAGGAGGTTTTTCCCGCGCCTGAAGGTCCAACGAGCGCCGTAACTGCCCGCTGCGGGATCTCCAGATCGATTTGGTCGAGCACTGCCCGCCCACCCTTAAGTTGCCGAACGCCTCTGAGGGTAAAAGCAAAATCCGAAGCCGCAGTGGCACAGCACTCCATAGGTTCCGGGGCCCAAGCTTCCGATCGGCTTACCGCCTACGATCTAAGCGATTACGTGGGGGTGAAAACCCGAGCCTAATTCGCAAGATGGCTGGCGTGGCTTTTAATCGTGCTGAGTTGGCCGGTGTAAAGTACCCATTCATAGGGTTCTCCGTCGTTAGTGCCATCTGCTGAGTTGCGGGCGTAAAACTCAGCCTTCGTCGACCATGAGGCTAGCGCTACGATCTCATTTCGCCCCCGTACCTCCGAATTCCATCCCAACAGCACAGGGACCTGCCTCGCGAAGGCACTAAGGCCCAAGCGGCGCCAGCGGGATCACGAACAACAGAGAGATTGACCAGGGACTCGCATCGGTGAGGTACCGGAGTTCGCCCTTGGGTACCTCGTCGCCTTCTGAGGGCAGGCCGGTCGCGAGGTAATCGAGCGAGGTCTCCAGCTCAATATTCCGCAGCCAATTTCGCTCCGATACCCAGCCGAACATGTGGGCTGCGACGTCCAGCTCAAAGTCTAGCTTGTGCGTGTAATACCCGTCGGCCCGCGGGTCCGCAGCCGGGCTAAATTGATCGACAATGTCGAAGTGAGCCCCCAACCAGCCGCGGGTCTGCTCCGGCTCTAGAAGGCTCAGATTCAGCTCAAACTCCAGCTCCACCGGGTTCTCCCCCACGTGCTCGCCAAGATCCTCTGCGCTGTATCCGGTGAATGGATTCGAGGAGCCTTTTGCGAAGGGAGCCCAGATGGCCTCCACAGTGAAAGCGGCGTGCGGTATCGTCGTCGGGACTCCCATTGCTAGGATCATCTCGAAATCGACCCCGGGTTGGATCTCCGTCACCCGATTCTGCTGTAGGTCCAGAACAGTCGTTTTCTGGAAAAGGTCAGAGAAGGTGAAGGTCGGCTCCAGCGAAAGCTCCGGAGCACACAGCACCCGACACGCCGATGGTCCCTGCCCGTGGGCAGGGGCACCCCCTAGCAAGGCGACGACAAGGGGTGTGGCGAAAACGCACCATTTTAAGGAAAACATACCTTTATACCTCTATACCTCAATCATAGAGTGCTACCCGCCGTTGCGGATGCGCCCGCGGAACCATGTGGATACTCGAATCGATTAAGGGACCCGCCGTCCGGATCAGGCACCGAATTGGTCAGACGCTGGTATCGCATTGCCTTTGTGTAGCCGAATCACACGACCCGCGAGGTCGGCAACCTCGTCGACGCGGTGCGTCACGTAGAGCAGTGTGAAGGACAGTTCAGCGTGAAGCCTTTTGATCTCGCGGCGCAACTGCTGGTTCAACTCGTCGTCGAGACTGGAGAGCGGTTCGTCCATTAAGAGGGTGTCTGGTCGAAGCACCAAGGCGCGCGCGAGCGCAACTCGCTGCTGTTCGCCCCCGGACATGCGGGTCGTCAGCGACCGGGCGAAAGGCTTGAGCCCGACCAGATCCAACATGTCACTGATCCGCTGCTCCCGCTCCTTCTTGTGAATACCCCGGACCTTGAGGCCAAAATCCAGGTTCCCGTGCACAGTAAGGTGTGGCCAAAGCGCGAGGTTCTGGAACACCATCCCAACCCCTCGCCTCTCGGGCGGCACTGTGATCCTGCCGTCCCGGGCAACCACCTCTCCGCCGAGACGGATCACACCCATGGTAGGTGCCTGAAATCCTGCCACCAGCCGTAGCACGCTCGACTTGCCTGAGCCAGAAGGGCCGAGAAGGACAATGCGTTCCCCTGGTTCAATGCATAAGCTGATGTTGCACAGGATCGCTCGGTTGCCGTAATCAAGCGAAACCCCTTCTAGCTCCACGCCGCGCATCTGTTAGGCCGCTTGCGCGTTTTCGCGAGATGCGCCTGCGAAGATCAGCCCCACGATCAGGAGCGGCACCAGGGCAGCGGCAACCATTATTACGCAAAGGGCCGCGACCAGCGCCGGGGCCCCGTTCGCCATCATTGTGAACGTCCGCACCGGCAAGGGGTCGCCTCCAGCTGGATAGATCATCATGCTCAGACCCGTGTCGCGGAGACAGAAGAGATAACCGATCAGCCATCCTGCTCCCAGCGCCCGACCGGTAAGCGGTGCGACGATCAGCCCCACCCGACGAAACCAGGAAGCACCAGATAGTTGTGCAGCCTCTTCCATCGACCGCGGAACTGAGCTGAGCCCCGCCACGCTTATACGGCTGGTCAGAGCGATGTACTGGGCAACATAACCGATAAGGACAAGCAGCGGGGTTCCATAGATCGCCCCGAGAAGAGGACGATTCCAAAGCGTGACGAGCCCAACTCCAATTACGGTGCTCGGAAGGGCAAACAGGAGGATTGTGAGCGAATCCACGCTGCGCCAACCAGGAAGTGAACGCCGCTGGACTATGTAGCCTATGAAAAAGCCCAGTACGGTGAGGAGAGTTGCCCCGGTCGTAGCATAGGCTACGCTTCGGAGCAGTGCGTCCCAGCTCCTGCCTAGTGCCTCAGAGTAATTGCCTCCGACTGCCGACGCCGCGACAAGAGAGCCGAGCGGAAGTCCGATTATGAGTAGCCATGCTAGAAGGACAGCTCCCATGACGAGCGGCCGCAAAGGGCCCAGCGGAACCGTCAGCAGCCCCGATCTTGGCGAGGCGAATCGCACCTCATAAGTGCGATCCCGAAGGTGTACGCGCTCCAAGGTAAGAGCCACAAAAGCGACGAACGCGAGCGGGACCGCGAAGGCGGTAGCGGCGCCCGGCTGATAGAATGCCGCAAACTGGGTGAAGCTCTCGACCGCATACACGTCAAAACGTAGGAACATCGGGACTGCGAACTCCCCCGTTGCAAGTAGAAAGACGAGTAGTCCACCAAGGAGTACTCCTGGCCGGATCAAGGGGAGGGTGATCCCTGTCAGGACGCTTCGCCAGGGAGCAGTCATTAGGGCAGCTTCCTCTAGCAGCGGATGGACCGTGCGCGTGAAAGCGATCGTCATGAGCAAGACAACGGGCATCAAACTAGAGCTAAGAACGAGCACTGACCCTGGAAGGCCAAACAGCACTTCATGCGTCAGTTCGCCGAGTGCGGGACTGAACCACTGGGTCAGCAGACCGCCCCGTCCCAGGACGTGAAACCAAGCCAATGCCAGGATGTAGGGCGGGAGCAGGAGGGGGACTGTGAAAAGCACCGCGAGAGCCGACCGGAACGGCAAGTCTGTCTTGGCGAGCAAGAGCCCGAGTGGGAGCCCCACGGCCATGGATACTGAGGCGACGAGAACGCCAAGTAGAACAGTGTTCCCCAACCATCGCCACTGCCGTGGAGAGCTGAGCAGAGCGTTGTAGGATTCGAAGCTCATGTAACCTTCAACGGTCACACTCTCCGCTATGACCACCAATACGGGCAGGAGGCCTGCGATGGCGACCACGACCACTGCCAAAACAAGAGTCCAGCGTTCGGCATGCGTCACCGTTTGGCGTTTTCCATATAGCAACTCTAATCCGCCTCAGCGTTGCTGTTTCTCCACCCACTGCTGGAGCGCCGGTTGTATCTCTTGCAGTACCCTGGCAACCTCCGAATAATCGACGGGCATGACAACAGTTCGGTCGATCGGCTGCACACCGGTAGGTACATCAACGCCCTCGTGCAGCGGGATCTGCGCGGCATCGGAGGCCGCAAGCTTTTGCTCCGTGGCAGAGCTGAGGAGGTAATCAATAAGGCGTTCGCCGTTCCGCTGATTCGGTCCGTCGCGGATGAGTAAGGCCGCATTTGGCAGGAGAAGGGTCCCGAGCCCATCAGGTCCCTGATCTGGATAGACCATTCTAACTGGGTCGCCGCGCCGCAGGCGGCTGACGGCGTCATCGATGTCGACGAGGCTGAACATAGAAGCACCCTGCGCAACGAGATCAGCACTCTCGCCATTCCCTGTTGAGAGCGCTGTACCGTTCGCGCTGATCCCATCCAAAAATGCCATCAGACTGTCTGCGCCCCAGAGCGACGCCAAGGCAGCCATCTGAGTGGTCGTCGTGCCGAAGAGCGGGTTGGCAATGACGCCGCGCCCCCGCCATTCAGGGTCCGTATAACTGAAAATGGACGGTGGGGGGCTTTCGATACCACTGTTCACGATTAGGACTCGGGCGCGGGCAGCGAAGCCGGTCCAGTGACCCTCTGCATCGCGGAATCGGTCCGGAATACCCTCAGCATTGGGAGATCGGTAGCTCGCCGAGACCCCCTCCTGCTTGAGCACCTCCGCTCGGATCGGCTCGTTTGCCCAATAGACATCTGCCTGAGGGTTGTTCCGCTCAGCGAGGAGGCGGTTCATAACACCGGTACCCTTGGCCTCCTCGGTGTCGTAGACCGCTCGCACCCGAATACCCGTCTCCTGCTCAAAATCCCGGAGGATGGGTTCGGAGAAAACCTGGTCATGGCTCACGTAAACCACCACTTCATCCTGCGACCCGTTACAGGCGCTCAGAACGAAGCAGCACAAGCTCCAAAGCAGGGGACGCCTCACTGCGCTACCCCCGCCGCAATCGTGAGGTCATCAAATGACGTCGCCGCATCGGCCTTGGTCCAGACGCCGATCCCACCTGCCTCGGCAAACGTATTGTCCTCCACCTCGAACATCTTACGCCCGTTAAGGAAACCCGTGATGCGGTCACCCTGATGCTCTATCGCTATGGTTTGCCATGTAGCAGCCGGGACGTTCACGTTCGCACTCGCCAGCTGACGTCGGTCTCCACTCCGGACGCTGTACAGGCGGAAGTTGTCCTCTAACGGGTTCCATCGGGCGATGTAGTAGTTATCCTTGTCCTGCACTCGCCAGATCGGCCCGCCACCCTGGTCCTCCCGTCCGGTGCCCGCCTTCACCTTCACCTCGATACGGCCGTTTTGAAAGCTTGCAGCGTCCGTCCATGCCAGATTGTACGCACTGCCCCGAGCCCCTCGGGGATCTTTTAGGGCGAGCGCCTGTTCCCCCGACGGAGCCGATGTTTCCTGTACCACGGACCATTGGGCTCCCTCGCCTCGGGGATTGGTCTGTTCGATTCGCCATCTTTCAGGGATCGCGCCGACGGTGATGTCATCGAAGCTCCAAGTTTCCGTCTGCGCCTGAATAGGGCTGGCTGTGCTCCCCGTCACTTCGCTATTTACTTCTTCATCTGCCGCGGCTTCATCAAGCGACGCCATCTCCTCGGACGGCTCGACTCGCGCCGCGCTTTGCCCGCAGGCGGCATATGGTAGTAGGGAAAATAAAGCGATTCCTGCCAAGATTCGGCTGCTCATGGCTTGTTCTTTGTTGAGGCGGACGGGCATTCATGCCCACTACAAGCTTGCGTCAGCGCAAGCCGGAATGGTCTACGACCGGTCTCCAAGCAGCGAGATAAGAATTCTCCTTGGCCTGCACGTTCCGTGGTCCGTTGTTGGGTCCTTGGCCGCGGTGCGACCGTTCTTGAAACAGGACCTCCTCCTCCATGGCAGGGTGCAGCGGATTGTCCGGGAGTGCATGCTGCCTCTCTCCTCGATGTCTACGGGGTACATCCACCATCTCACGAACTGAGGAGCCGCGCTACTCTTTATTCACGTCTCGGCCAACGATGACGCGCTGAAGCTGGCCCAAGGCCTTCGAGCCGCTCTGATAACACCGATGTCGAAGCGCGAGGGACACGATACCGGTCGGGGCTTTAGGAGGGGTGCAACTCTGCAATTCGAATGTCGTTCACCTGTCCCTCCCGGTGGGGGGTGTTGTCAGCTGGCTCCGCCGAACGAGCGATAGAGGCCCTCGAACACTTCCGCGGCGCGAGCGAGTCGATCAGTGTCGCTCGGGTGCGCTGTCTGAATCCCCAAGACTAGCCGCTCAATTCCAGCCGCTTCGGAGCGCCCGAACTTGCCGTCTCTGAGATCGATGTCGTGCACAATCTCCGCGAGAGATTGCAGTGCGGCGTCCTCAGGCGCCGTGAGGGCACTTAGTACCTCGAACGTACAATGGTCACCCTTATGGGTGAACTCCGCGTCGAACATGTCGTAGCGGACCTCGCCCGCCCCGAGGCAGTATTCATCGGGGTCGACAAAGCGGAACCGTGCTTCCGGGTCGATGAAGCGCTTGATGAGCCATGCGCTCGCCATCCGATCTATGTGCACACCACGTCTCGTTACCCATATCCTTCGCCGCAAGTCCTCCAGCGGAAGGGGCGACGTCACGGGCAGCGGCTCCCGGCTTCCGGTAATCCGTGCCTCCACCTCTGCCATTGCGCGCTCAGCGTCAGCCCGGCCGGGGGCGTCGAATGAATCCAACTTCACGATTTTCGCCAATCTGCGGCGTTCCCGGGCGAGTTGCGTATACGACGTGGCGTCGGATGCTCTAGTCCAGATCTCCCGTACTTGGCGGGCGATCTCGGCGTACTCCGCATCCCGTTCTGCCCGGAATAGATCCCGCATCTCCTCATCCGAAACCCCACTGATAAAGCGCACCTCGCAGAGAACCGCCCCTCCGCCATCTGACCGAATCTCCTGCCCCAGCCACTCAAAGTCCTCACGGGCTAATTCGCTGTTCGGGAGCACATAAACAGTGCTCTTGAGCGCGACGGCGCCGACCCGGTGCAGGCGTCGGCGGACCTTACCCGCAGATAACTGGGATCCGGTGGGATCTGGTGGACCAGCAGGAGCCACTTCGCCGACTCCATAGCTTCCCAAAGGGGTTCATTCGATTCGGGGTAGGCGCGAAACCAGGATCGCGCATATCCGGTTTTTGCCAGCCACAGAATTTCTGCTTCGGCGATCACAGGGCCTTCATTCCTTCACCAGCGGGCGCCTTCATTTCCTTCACCGAAGGCTATCTCCTACCGTTCTTCCCAGGGGCTCTATTGCTGAACTTCTCGCATCCATGAAGCGTTTGTCTCTCGGAACGGCCCAGTGGTGGAGAGAAAGGCCGGCCCTCTACCATTACGGGCGATACTCCATCCGAATCTGTCGCTGAGCGTTTTCATCCGTACTCAGTTCGGTGTCGCCGGGGGGCACCGAGTTCAGCTCCAGCATGTAGGCGACAATATCCGTGTACTGTTGAAGGCTTAGGCTACCCGGTGCATCCATGGGCATGATGCCCTGTAGGTTGCTCACGAACTCGTAAGTGGATCGGCCGGTCCAACGAGTGAGGAGGCGGCCCCGCCCCCACTCTGAGGGACTGTGACAGGCGCTGCAGGCGCCGCGCTGGATGGCCTCACCGCGATCTGCTTGAGCCGAGGTATACACACCCGCGTAAACGGAAACAGTATCCAATACAGGGACAGGCGCCGTGAGAACGGCGTACTGCTTAACGTGGACACCTTTGGACACTTCCAACCTATGGCCCTGTACCATATTGGGGACCAACAGCAGTAGTATGGCGGGGCCGAGCACCCGGCGAAACAATCGTTTCACTTTCTTTCCTCCAAAGCCGAAATAGCGGGATAGGCCCTTGGAACACCAAGTCGTCAAGGGCGAGAGGGTCAGGCGGCAGGCTGCTTAGTACGCGGCGATCACCCCACACGCGATCCTGGCCCCGGTCACCGCATCTGGGGTGTGATCGTCGCGATTCTCATGGAGGATCACCGTTGACCCATCGGCGTCGAGGCAGGGAGTTCGGTACTCCGCGCTGCAACACGACCTGGTCATTCCGTAGCGTCGCCTGCACGGTGCCGTCACTGCGAACTTCTATGTTGCGCATATCCCCCGCGTGCCCACCCTGAGGGCTGTCTAGCCCGTGCTGCGCCCGAGCCTGAGGGTTGAAGTGGCTCCCTGCACCTTGATGAGCCGGTGGGTCGCACAGGCCAACCTCGTGGATGTGAACCCCGCGCTCGCCAGGCGGAAGATTGCGGGCGCTTATGGCGACGACAACACCTCCGCCACTTTGCGTGATGATTGCCTCTCCGATTTCCTGGCCTGCCTGGTTTCGGAGGACCGCCCTGGCCCGAGACGGAGTATCGGCGGTATCAGCAGCACGCTGCGCCTGTCGACCACACGCCATTAGCGAAATCACCAACATGCTAGTTGCGAAAGCTTTGAGTCCGGTCACGTTCCCACCTCGTCGGAAATGGGATTGAATACGCCAGCCGCGGAATCACAACACGATTGACACAGCTGTATCATTTCACCTTAAGGAGTTATAGCACCTGTTGCACTATAGGCGCAAGTCATGCACATTTGTAATGTCGAAATATTGGATCAGATGCCAAGCTGATGAGTAGACGCCGAAGCGGCTACGGAGGCCGCTTCAAAGGCTATTGAGGGGCTGGGGCCTCGTACTTCAGAAGGATTGTTTGACGATGGCAGAGCAGCGGAAAGGCGGCCTCGAAGCGATGTACATGCTAGCGGCCCTGTTGATGGGGCTCGCGGCATTGGTCATCGCCCTGTTGGCGTTTGTACCGAGTACCTGGTTTGACGAGCCGAGTTCAGGAGAAGCGTACACGCCTGGGTCCCAGCCAAAGTTCGAGCGTTTGGGACCTCCGGGAGTTGAGCTGGGGAAGCCGGGACTCTCAATGATTTTTACGGGCAGGTATCAGCTAAACCTGACCGCCTACAACTGGGGTTTCGACCCGGCCGAAGTACGAATCCCCCGCGGTTCGGAAGTCACCATCCGGGCGTGGTCGACAGCCGACTTCCATGGGGTGGCAATCGCAGGAACGGACGTGGTGCTCTCGATGGAGAAAAACAAGGTGGCGGAGGCCGACTACACCTTCGTTCAGCCCGGGGAGCACCTCTTTGTTTGCTCCGAGTTTTGTGGCGCTGGGCACGTCAGCATGATGGGCAAGATCATTGTAGAGTAGTTCACCCGGGTCAGGCGACGTACCACCGATGATCCGAAAGTAAAATGAGAGCTGCGGGGGTTCATGTTCGGGGGGGAGGTGCTGTCCCAGGTGTGGCGGGCGCACCATCGAGGATTCGAACCCTCTGTGCTGCCGGTCGGATGGACTCTGCGAAACAGGTTCAGCACCGAGACTGTCGCCGGTGCTTGCGTCGGATGGATAAGGTTCAGGCGAGCTTAGAGAGGGATTAAACGCTGGCCGACCTGGCAGCTGCCAGGTCGGCAATTCGCGTAACTATTTCGCATGCTTTGCAAAACACGTAGCCCTACGACCGTCGAGTTCGCGAAGAATTTTTTCTAACGGCACCTCGCGGGGGCCCGTTTAGCGGGCGCCTCTCCTCAGTCCGGCAAACTGAAGACGTACAGAGCGTTTCCGGTCCGGGGGTGGCGGATCTCAGGGGATACCGCCGCCGGTACGGATCTCGGACTCGTTCCCCCCAAGGCACTTGTAACGGCAACATACTGCTTCCCATCGATACTGAAGGTCACCGGGTGCCCTTGGACGGAAGTGCCAAGCCGGGTCTCCCAAAGAATTTGACCCGTGCGGACATCAAAAGCGCGGAAATAGCGGTCCAGGTCGCCCACGAACGCCAAATCTCCTACCGTGGTTAACACCCCGGTCAGAAAGCTGGCCCGCTGCTCATACTTCCAAACTTCTTTCAGCGTAGACACATCGTACGCAGCCAGTTTCCCGAGATTCCCGTTCGCCCCCGGCATCTCGAAAAATCGGCGTGTAGATGCCAGTCCGCCGCCCCCGGGTGTCAATTCCACAGCCGCGGCATTGTTCTCCAAGCATACTTGACTGAGGGGCGCTACTAAGACGCCGGTAGGCGCATGGTAGCTCATGGAATGCCAGTCTTTCCCTCCAGTGCTGCTGGGACAGACGGACACTGGCTCATCCACCTTGGCGCTGGCAATATTAGATCGATAGGTGACACGGCCCGTAAGGGGGTCGATGTTACTAAAGATGTTCTGGAACACAGTCTCCGTATGACCTAGAAATTCGCCGGTCACCCGATCGTTCTTCCACAGGATGCCATGCTTGCCGATCGATAGAACGAGTTTGCGGCCATCGCGATCAACGAGCACCCTTTCAAAAACCTCATCAAGATCAAGTGCTTCGCCGGGAACGTGTTGAAAATGCCATACGAGTTCCCCGGTATCCACATTCAAAGCGACGGTCGAGTTCGTATAAAGCCCTGCATCTTCGATGGACATATGCCGGCTAGCGGGCGACCACGGCTTCGCCTGCGCCGTTCCCCAGTAAGTGAGATTGAGTTCCGGGTCATAGCTCCCAGTGATCCAGGTCTCCCCACCTGCACGGAAAACGTCTTCCAACCCGCCCCATGTGTCTCCGCCAGGGTCAGTACTCTGAGCGATGGTGTTGAACTTCCAGACGAGTTCTCCAGTACGCGCATCATGAGCAGTTATGTAGCAATTCTCCTCGATGTATCGGGCGCAGCCGGCCAATCCAAGGATCACCTTTCCATCAGCGACTATAGGTCCGCTGGAGTTTGAAAAGCCCAGGCTGTCGTCAGCGACTACCGTTTCCCACACCTGCTCTCCGGTGCGAGCGTCGAGAGCAACCAACCGCGCATCAGTTGTGGCGTGAATGATTTTGTCTTCGTAGATGGCGATGTTTCGCATGTCGGCGCGTCCTTCTCCACCTGATGCATGTTCCCAGATCAAATCACCCGTCTTGCCATTTAGCGCCTGTATCACGTCACCAGGGTTTACCATATAAATCACGCCGTCGTAGACCAGCGGTGAGGGCTCAGAATCGCCCTCGTTCATACTCCAAACCCACTCCAGCTGCAAAGAACCAACGTTATCACGGGTGATCTGATCTAGCTGGCTGTAGCTCCATGCTTGATAGTTTCCACGGATCATCAGCCAGTCGGCCGGATCAGGGGTGCGCAGCATCTCGTCGGAGACAGGCGTGAGGTTTTCGACTGTGCGAGCAATGCTTGAGTTGCCCCGATTCGGGCCCACTCCTGCACCAGCACCAGTGACGAGCCACCCCCGGAACTCACCGGATGGATTGGACTCAGTATGGACCTGTACATAAAGCCCTCCGCTCCGCAGCGCGTTTATTTCCGCTGTCGACAGTTCTACCGTTCCGAGAAGCTGGCCTTCGGTAGCGGGAGTGACCGTTAGCTCGTGAGCCACCGGCCCAGGTTGAGCCGGGGCGCCAATATGCAGGTGGGCACTGGTCGCTGGTGTGCTCGCATTTGCGAACCGACCGCTAATGACAAGGCGCGTTCCCTCCAGCCGGGCGGTAACCTCGCCATGCCCCGTAATTGTGCGAGCGCTGGCTGCACTTACTGCTACTGGGGTGAGACGCGCTACAAACTCAGTTGATCCCAGAGCGGACTGGGCCAGGGCAAATGCTGGATGCCATATCGAGGCGAGCACGCAACAAAGCACCAGCGATGACAACGCTCGTCTGTTCATGAGCATCCACATTGTTGTTTGTCGGAAAAAGGAACTGTAGGCGTGAGAAGCGTAGTCATTCCGCGCCCAGCGGGCCAGCTTCCTAACCCGGCGTACATGCGGTTCGATCGATTAGCGCCGACCATACAAAGCTGAGGGGCGGGGGGACCGCATGAGCAACATCTCCTTCGGCTAAGTGGGTCAAACTGCAAGCTATGGTCACAGCCGCTGCGCCACTCCTCGCAGGGATTTGGCGCGCGAAAGTTTCTGCTTTAGATCCTTGCTGTTCAAATTAGCGATTCCCTGCCACACGGATGAGTGCCGGCGCTTGTCGTGAGCCTATGTAGGGCACACCTCATGCGGTGCCGCCGCGGGTGATAGTACGCTAGCAGGAGTTTCATCCCCAACATCCTGATGTTGTTGATGAAACGTACATCCTGGTATTCTATTGCAGCACAACAACATAGAGTAACTGAGCCAAACAGCCATTCACGGCTGGACAATCTCAGGCTGTTGATGCCGAGTGCGTGTTGATATCCTAGAACAGGGTGTAGTCTGGGTCGCAGACGGTGGTGCCGAGCCTCCGTCTAATGGGTAAGCTACGGGCGTCTCACCCAGTCCAGCGGCACTAGATGGAAACAGGTGTGAGTTCCCCAAACTTTGTCGCTGATCCTCTCAAAACTTTGTCGTCATCCGGGGTCTCATTGACCTAAGTTGTCGCTCATTCACGAAGGGTTTGTTGATCCCCACTGCGGGGAGGGCGAAGGAGGATGCTTCCGATGATCGACAGAACATGCCGTACACGCCCTGTTGAAAGCAGGGCAGACCACCAAAGGAGGCTCTGTCGTAGAAACCAGAAAACCTTTGCCTCGGTAATACAGCGCCTTGAGATCTCGGCTGGCGCCGACTAGCTATCCTCCAGCGCTCCTGTTCTACTGTGAACCTCCTTTGGCCTGCCCGCGAGTATTTGCCCAGCTACATCTCAGCTCTTCAGCGAGGCTGGTCTCCTGATACGGTCCGACCTGAAGCAGCTCAAGATGAGCTGCTCAGGATTGAGGCGGACTCTGAGATGTTCCTGCGCCAACAGGTGAATCGTTCTGCTGAGGGGCCCGCCATCGTGTTGCCTGACGGTTCCGCCGTGCCACGCTGGCCTGGTTACGCGCGGTGGATGTGGGATGGCGAGTTCTGCGGAAGCATACGGTTCCGCTGGCAGCCAGCTAGTGCTGCGCTTCCCCAAACGTGTTTAGGACATATCGGCTACTCAGTCGTGCCTTGGAAGCGCCGGAGAGGGTATGCCACGAGAGCGCTCCGCATGCTGCTGACGGAAATTCGTGAGGAGGGGCTGCCCTACGTCGAGCTCACAACGGCTGTCGATAACGAACCCTCACGACGGGTCATCGAAGCCAGTGGAGGGGTCCTGGTGGGGGTGTTCAATGAACCGGCGGAATACGGCGGGAAAGAGTCACTACGATATCGCATCGCGCTTCCGACAGAGCCGCGACGCGAGCAGGAGCGTCCGTCGCCTCCGAGTGAGTAGACTCTACCTGCTAGATACTTACGAGACGCTTTAGCTTGCTCCATCCTTTGACAAGAACTCAGCCGACTAGCTGCAGTTGTAGGAATATGCACGATTCAGGGATCCAATCTGCTGCACGATAGGTGATTCGCCGACGCCACGAAGCCCCCGCAATCCAATAGACGCGATGCACGGTCGCGTGAGTCCCTACACACAAGTTGTGGGCCGCACCGTGAATTTTCGCAGTTGCGCCAGCTCTTCTTTCGCACGCGCAATCGCAAATTATCGTTCACGCGCGTAAAATTTTTACGCCGGCCGTAAACGACTGCGGGCTAAAGAGTTGCTACAGTTCGTCCCGCTGTTGCCCCCGAGGCCTGACTGGGCATCAGTCCGGTTCCGGTTGAGTTGTTTGGGAGGAGGCGAAATTCTTCGATGCGCAATCGGGGTGGTCCCCCTCCAGCGGCGGCTGGGGCTCGAGTTGCAATCAGATATGCGAAATTGCATTGCGGATGGACTGCAATTGCGAAGGATGACGCTGCGCAATTGCGAAAGACAACGCGGCGGCTAACAGGTGGCTGGAGAGAGGCACCTTGGGGTGCAGAGAGCCCCTGAATCCGGAGAGGGAGACAAGCATCGCGTGTGGTAAGCACCAAACAGGAGGAAGAAGGGCGGCCAACAGGCCGCCCTTCTTCGTTCCTTGCCGATCGTTTGATGATAGGAGTTCTGGTTCTGTCGCTGGGTGTGCTCAAGCTGTTCAGCCTCATAATCCTGGGACGAGACGGGTGCTTGCCCCGCTGTCGCTCCAGTTTGCCTTCCATGTCTTCGTATTGACGATGCTGATGCCGAAACGGAGGAGGAGGCTTCATAGGGGCGTTGAAGATAGAAGCTAACGAAAGGGACGGCCTGAAGGCGGTCCCTTTTACATCTCGATAGGGCAACGTGAAGAACTCAGCCAGCCCCGGCTAGGGGGTCTCGGCACCTTGCTTCGGCCCTATGCTTGCGTTGGCGGAGGCAAAAAATGTGGCATGGCGTAGCGTGAGAATCAGTGACTCCGGCAGCCTAAAGCCTCTTCCGTCTGATGTCGTGCATGACCGCCTAACGCGATAGATCGGAATGCAGCTCCGTACCCTCCTGTTCGGCCGCCCGCTCCGCTCCGAGGAGCAGGAGGCGCAGAAGATCGGCCCAGTCCGTGGTGTTCCGGTGCTGGGCCTCGATGCACTGGCGTCCGCATCATACGGCCCTGAGGCAGCGCTGACGGTCCTCCTCGTCCTCGGGGCAGCTTCGGTAAGCTATATCGGCCCGGTGCTGGGCCTCGTCATCATAGTTCTCTTCCTGGTCTACCTCTCGTACCGCCAGGTCATGGGAGCCTATCCCGAGGGCGGCGGCTCGTACACGGTAGCAAGAGAAAATCTGGGTCCCTCCGCGGGGCTCCTCGCCGCCAGCGCCCTCGCCATCGACTACATCCTCAACGCCGCAGTCGCCGTTTCGGCGGGAGTGGGCGCCATCATCTCCGCGATCCCTGTTCTTCAGCCTCACACGCTGGGGATAGCACTCCTGATCCTGTGCGCTCTCACCCTGCTGAACCTTCGCGGAGTTCGTGAGGCGGGTCTCGTTTTCCTCCTCCCAACGTATGGGTTCGTGCTCTGCCTGAGCGCTACGATCATCATCGGCATCGCCAAGACACTGACGGCCGATGGTGCTCCGGTTCCGGTCGTACCCCCCAGACCTCTCGAGCTTGGTATGGGAGCAGCGAGCATCTGGCTTCTGATGCACGCCTTCGCCAGCGGGTGCACCTCGATGACGGGCGTCGAGGCAGTGAGCAACGGCGTCCCGATATTCAAGGAGCCGACGGTCAAGAATGCCCGCCGCACGCTTACCACGATCGTCCTTGTGCTCATCTCACTTCTGCTGGGGGTCGCGTTCCTCTCGAGGAGCTACGCCATCGGCGCGACCGAGCCGGGCCAGGCGGGATATGAGAGCGTGCTCTCACAGCTCGTTGGTGCGGTCGTAGGGAGGGGCGTCTTCTACTACATCACCATCGCATGCGTCGTCGCCGTCCTCTGTTTTTCGGCGAACACCAGCTTCGCGGGCTTCCCCCGCCTCTGCCGCGTGCTCGCGCTTGATGAATATCTACCTGCTCAGTTCGCGCACCTCGGGAGGCGCCTGGTCTATAGCCATGGCGTGATAATCCTCGCGCTCTTCGCGGGGACGCTGCTGGTTGCCTTCGAGGGCGTGACAGATCGCCTCATTCCGCTCTTCGCGGTGGGGGCCTTCCTCGCCTTCACGATGGCTCAAGCAGGTATGGTGATCCACTGGCGGCGTACCGGCGGGCGCGGGGCTGGACTGAAGAAGACGCTGAACATCATCGGAGCTACGGCAACTGCAATCACGCTGATCGTGATCATCGTTGCGAAGTTCAGGGAGGGAGCATGGATCACCTTCCTGGCTGTTCCAGCTTTCATCTTCCTGTTCAGCACCATTCGCCGGAATGCTGAAAGAATAGATACCGAGACTGAGGATTCGGGTCCGCTGCGGCTGAACCGTCCGCCGCCGCCGCTGATCGTGCTACCGCTGAAGCGGCTCGATCGCGTTGCCCGAAAATCGATGCGACTGGCGATGGCGATGTCCGCCGATGTGCATGTCGTTCAGGTCTGGACGCAGGAGCCGAATCTGGAGGACTTGCGCGCCGAGTGGCGGAAGAACGTGGAAGAGCCTGCTGCCGAAGCCGGATACAATCCACCCAAGCTGATCGTGTTACGCTCGTCCTACCGCGAGTTCATCGGACCGCTGGTGAAGTACGTCCAGCGTATGGGCGCCGAAAATCCGGGGCGCTACGTAGCTGTGCTGATACCGGAAGTGATAGAGAGTCGGTGGTACCACCTCCTGATCCACAGCTCGCGGCCCGCTCTGCTGAAGACGTACCTCTTCCTGAGGGGGGGACCGAAGGTCATCGTCATCAACGCACCCTGGTACCTCACTGATGATGATGATGCAGTTCCGACGCTGAGCGACAGTGATCGGGCAGTTCCGGCGGGAAGCGCCTGAATTCCGGGAGGGCTGGAACGGGAAGGAAACGAGGATGACTAAAAGAGGGGCCGGGACAAGATCCCAGCCCCTCTTTCGTCACATCTTCACCGCCACGAGAATCCGCCAGTCCGTGTGATGCGAATCCTTCTCGAGGAATGAGGGCTTCTGGGCGAACGCAGCCACGGCCAACCCGGACAGGGAGCGGCGGCTTCCGAGCTCGAGAAGGAGCGATGATAGCGCGCTTCCCATCCCGGACGCGTGTATGTTGTTAGTCGGACGAAGTGAAGCCTTGTTAGGGATCCTTTTCCTCTGATCGTGGCTAGAAGGAGCGCCGATCAGCCTGGGCTTCAGAAGCGTTGTTCACGCGGTGGGCACATGGCGTGTTCCAGCCGGCTCGCGCGGCAGCGTTTCTGCATATAGCCGGGTAGCCCTCCCACCCCCCTGTACGGCTCACAAATGAACCGCAACGATAAGACGATTCTCGTCGTCGACGACCATCAGGAGACGCTTTACATGCTCTCCCGTGCGCTCGCCGTGGGGGGCTACTCGGTGCTTTGGGCGCGCGATGCAGCTGATGCTCTGATGATGCTCGAGAGGCATCAGGGCGTAGTCGATATGATGCTGGTCGACGTGGTGCTGCCGGGAACATCCGGACCGGAGCTGGTTGAGCAGGCGACCCGAATGCACCCGGGCCTTCGAGCGCTCTACATCTCGGCTTACGACGAGGAAACGGTTCGGGGGCACGGGGTGGACCCGGAGGAGGTACCCTTCGTGGCTAAACCCTATGAACCCGGCGATCTGGTGGACCGGGTCAACGAGGTGCTTCTCGCCTGAGCTGCAACCGGGGCTTACGGTGGCGTGATGCTGGCAACACCACCGTTCCAGCCTGTGGGATGAACATCGGAACGGTGAGCGGGGCAGAGATGAATGCAGCAGCCAGCGGTACCTTCCTCCTTGGAGATCTTCCCGTAACCCGGCTCGGCTTCGGAGCGATGCGTATCACCGGCAAGGGGGTATACGGCCCCCCGGAGAACCGGGACGAGGCAATACGCGTGCTCCGACGCGCGGTAGAGCTTGGCGTAAACCTCATCGATACGGCGGAATCCTACGGGCCGCACATATCCGAAGAGCTGATCGCGGAGGCACTTCATCCATATCCGGAAGATCTGGTGATCGCGACCAAGGGTGGCTTCGATCGCGGAGGTCCCAACATCTGGAAGGAGAACGGGCGACCTGAACGGCTGCGGGAGGAGCTGGAGGGGAGCCTGAAGCGTTTGCGACTCGAGCGCATCGACCTATGGCAGCTCCACCGGATCGATCCAGCTGTTCCGGAGGACGAGCAGTTCGGTACCATTCAGGATTTCGTGAGGGAGGGGCTGGTCCGGCACGTCGGACTTTCCGAGACAGATACAGCGCAGATAGAGCGGGCGCGGAAACAGCTCACCATCGTCTCCGTCCAAAACCGCTACAACATCGCGGATCGCGCCTGGGAGAGCACGCTCGAGCATTGCGAGCGGGAGGGGATCGGCTTCATCCCATGGTTTCCACTAAACACAGGCAAGCTCGGTGACCACGGCGCGCTCGCAGAGATCGCCCGACGGCGTGAGGCCACACCTGCACAGGTGGCACTGGCGTGGCTGCTCCACAAATCACCCGTTATGCTGCCGATACCTGGCACCTCCAAAGTCAGGCATCTCGAGGAGAACGTCAGATCTTCGGGGGTTGAACTCAGCGATGAGGACATGACTCGCCTCGAAGCCCTCTAGGCCCCCTCCCTGAACTCACGAAAACGCCCGCTCGTGCGGGCGCCTTTTCTTTTGAAATGGAGTGCTGTTCCGCCTAAAGTTGTTCCCTCTGGCTGACGATCTTTGGGGTTGTGATCTCCGCGCCATGACCCAGAATAGGGTGGTGCAAGGAGACGCTTTTGAGTGAGCCGCTGCCGCGCATTCGCGTGCTCTCCCTCAGCCGACGTTCTTCATCAGATGATGATCTCTCCTCCTTCGCTGCTCGAGCTGTTGAACGCCGTCGCGGCCGGCTGGGCCGCCCGACCCGCTGTCGCTTTCGCAGCGGTTGCGGCGCTTACAGTGGCAGCGCCCGGCACGCTGGTGGGACAGAATGCGATCCCGATCGCCGAAGCGGTCGCAGATTTCGATGCGGACGGCGCGCCTGATCTGAGGGATCAGGTGGTCACCCTGGAGGGAAGGCTTGCCGGAACGCCGATTCTGATCGCGAAGAGCGCAACCTTGTCACTGATCTCTTCGGAGGCCGCCGTTCTTCTGGTGGCTCTCGACTCGACCACATTCAGAGGCTTTTCCCCAGGCGACCGAGTTCGCGCAACGGGAACCCTGCGCCAGTTCGTTGGGCAGGAGCAGGTCTACGTCTCCTCAATCGAGCGGCTTTCAGAGGGAACCTCGAAGCCGCGCCCTGTCCATGTCGATCTGGCCGATGTGGCAGCTGAGCGCTGGTCCGCTCAGCTCGTGCATGTGACGGGAGAGCTGGAGCTGGATCGCCGATCCGGTTTCCTGCGTGCAACCGTGAATGAAGGAGGGGCCGGGTTGCCGGTGATGATCCCGGTGAGCCTGTTGTCTAACCCCGAGGATGTCGAGCGGCTGGTGGCGAGTGCCGGGAAACGCGTGGGTATTACCGGAACTCTGCTTCAGAACACGGCCAGCGATTCGGGCCCCGGCTACTACCTCCTCCCCCTGACGGCAGCCGACCTCGAGCTCCCTCCGGTGCGTCGAAGTGGCGAGATCGGGGCGGCAATTGCATTCGTGCTGGTGCTCACCGCCGCCATCTATCTCTGGTATCAGCGGCAGCGCTGGAAGCGGAACGCGGCGGCGCTGGCCGAGCTGGCCGGGCGACTCAGCGATTCCGAGGCGGCGCTCCGTCAGAGCGAGAGGGAGTATCGCTCTCTCTTCGAGGAAGTCCCCATCGGCATCTACCGCGTCGGTCCAGACGGGCAGATCCTCGCATGGAACCAGGCCCTTCTGAAGATCCTCGGGGTGACTGAGCGTGACCTGCATAAGTATCGGATCACGGACATCTACCAGGACGAGGAGGAGTACCAGCGCTTCCAGAACGGGATCGCGGAGCGGGAGGAGATCGTTGGCTTCGAATCGGTCTGGAGGCGCCCCAATGGTGCGACCACGATCGTTCGGCAGAATGTGCGTCGGGTGCTCGGCCACGACGGTGGTCTCAGCTATTACGAAGGGACCGTCGAGGACATTACCGAGCGCCGCTACGCGGAGGAGAGGCTCCACGAGGCCGAGGGCAGGATGCGGCAGCTCCTGCTCGCCAACCCATCCATCATCTACGCGGTTTCGGTGACGGAGACGTCGGCACAGGTCGACTGGGTCAGTGAAAATGTGCAGCGGATCCTGGGCTACTCGGTTGATGAAGCTCTGGAGCCGCATTGGTGGCTGCATGCCGTCCATCCCGAAGATCGCGATTGGACGGTTCAGCAATTCGCCGAGTTCGCCCGCACCTCGACGAGCCCGCGCCCGTTCACTCTCGAGTACCGCTTCCGCGGGAAGGACGGCGCCTACAGGTGGTACCGGAGCGACATGCGGATCATCGGCCGCTATGGCGACAGGACCGAGATCGTAGCTGCCGCTTTGGACGTAAGCGCTCAGAAAGAGGCGAGTCTCGCTCTCGCCGAAGCCGAGGCGCATTACCGCCGCCTGGTTACCACTTCACCCTATGGCATCATCGCGCTGGATTCGCGTGGCCGGATCACCGAAAGCAATCCGGCGGCGCAGGAGATTCTAGCTCTCGACTCACAGGATATGGTGGGAAGGACTGCTGCGCGGCTCGTCCCGCCTGAGTGCCGCCCCGCAATCGCTGCGGCGATCGAAAAGCAGATGGCCGGTGACACTCTGCAAGCCGACTTCGAGACGTGGGTGATGCAGCCGGACGGGAGCCGCAAGCTGATCCACATCCGCTCAGCACCGATCATCGCTTCGAACGGCTCCCGTGGCTTTCACGCCGTCATCCGTGACCTGACCGCCGAGCGTGCACGCGACGCTCACTTCAGGCTCCTCGGCAGCGCCCTCGACAACCTCGGCCATGGCGTCGCGATCAGCGATTCCGACCGGCGCGTCATCTACGCGAACGGCGAGTTCAAACGCATCCTCGGCTTCCCGGAGGACGGGAATCAGGAGATGCTGCTCGACAGCTTCCTCCCCGATGCGGCTGCGAAGGAGCAGCTCGAGGAGATCCAGACGGCGCTCAGAACCAGCGGTGGGTGGTCGGGGCGGAAGTGGAGGCAGCGCGCCACCGATGATCGTATCGTGCCGATCGACGCTGTAGCCGGCCTCGTGCCGGCTCCTGACGGCGGAAAGCCCCACGTGCTGACGATCTTCACCGACGCCAGCGAAAAGGTGGAACAGGAGCAGCAGCTCAGGCGCGCCGAAAGGCTCTCAAGCCTCGGAACCCTGGTCGGCGGTGTCGCGCACGAGCTCAACAACCCGCTCAACGCGATCATCAACTTTGCCGCGCTGCTACTCGATGAGATGGAGGAGGGCTCCGTCAGGGACGATCTCGAGACGATCGTCAGGGAAGGGCAGCGGGCGGCGAAGATCGTTTCGGGCCTGCGCATGATATCGCGCGAAGCCGATGTGAAAACGCCGGTCAAGGAGCCGGTCGACATCAACGACATCGTTGATCACGTCCTGAAGCTGCGCTCCTACAGCCTGACTACCTCGAGCATCGATATCTCTGCGCAGCTCGACCGGCTGATTCCGCTTGCGTGGGGCGACAGGAGCCGAATCGAGCAGGTACTTTTCAATCTGGTGGTCAACGCTGAGCAGGCGATGTCGGCGCACCGTGGCCGGGGAAACCTCGTCGTCCGCACGCGTGCGGTGGGGAGCCGCGTCGTCCTCGAGGTTTCCGACGATGGCCCTGGCATCTCGTCCGAGCACATGCCCCACATCTTCGATCCGTTCTGGACGACCAAGGCGCCGGGGGAGGGGACCGGCCTCGGGCTCAGCCTCGTCCACAACATCGTGACCGAGCACGGCGGGAAGATCTACGTGAGGAGCACGCCCGGTGGCGGAACGACATTCCAGGTTGACCTTCAGGTTGCCAAAACGAGCGCTCTACCGGTGAAGCAGATCGAGCCGCTGAACGACTCGTTCGCTGGAAAGCTCCGGATACTCGTTGTGGAGGATGAGCTCGCCGTCCGCCGGTCGCTCACCCGGTACCTGGCCAGGGAGGGACATGAGGTGGTGGAGGCAGTCGATGGCCGCCAGGCGCTGGAGGCGTTGGCCAGCTCGGAGCCCTTCGACATCATCCTGTCAGACCTGAAAATGCCTGGAATGGGTGGCCGCGAGCTCTTCAACCATCTGCGGGCGCAGGGGAACGGCGAGGAGCGGAAAATGATTCTGATGACGGGGGGTGTGGGTGGGAACGAGCTCTCCAGGATCGACGAGACGATGCCGATTCTGCTCAAGCCGATCACCTTCACCGAGGTTGCAGCGGCAATCAAGCGGTATGTCGAGGTCCGGGAGAGCGCCCTGATCGGCTCGAGCGGGGACTAAGCCGGTCGGCGCGCACCCGAGGTCAGCAGCGGTGCTGGAGGAAGAGACGGTCCAGCGGGTCGAACGGGAGCCGGTCGCGATAGCAGGTCAACCGCGGCGCCGACAAGCTTCTTCGAAGCGCCAGCCTTGTCCACGTATACCATCAACCGCCCCGGGAGGGTCAGCGCGTCCGTGCCCTACACTACATAGGACAAAAAGCAACGGCATTGACGAGACCGATCGGTCTCTTTATAGTTGCTTCGACCTTCAGTCATTGACGCGGAGTGCATTGGGCAAGGGCGAGGAAACGAAAGTTCGCATCATCGAGCAGGCCGCAGGGCTCTTCAACCAGAAGGGCTTCACCGGCGCATCTCTCGCGGACATCATGGAAGCGACCGGGCTCAAGAAGGGCGGCATCTACAGGCACTTCGGGAGCAAGGAGCAGCTCGCCCTGGAGGCATTCGACTATGCGGTTGCCCGCATGGGGCAGCGCTTCGGGGAGGCGCTGGAGGGGAAGCGCGGGGCGCTGGATCGACTGATGGCGATCGTCTCGGTATACGTGGAGCTGCCCTCAGATCCGCCCGTCCCTGGTGGGTGCCCCGTGCTCAGTGCTTCGGTAGAGAATGATCATGAAAGCTCCCCGCTGCGGACGCGGGTCAGCGCGGCGCTGGATGGCCTTCGCGCCCTGATTATCCGCGAAGTGACCGCGGGGGTGAAGCGAGGGGAGCTGAAAGAGAAGACGGATGCTTCTGCGGTTGCGACGGTAGTTATTGCAATGCTTGAAGGTGGAACGATGCTGACGCAGCTCTATGATGAGCCTCAATATATCAACCAGGCCGCAGATCACCTGAAGGCGTACCTGGGAAGCCTGCGGTGACCCTCCCTTTTTTTTGGCTCTTTTGAGACCGATCGGTCTCAGCCAATACCTCAACACTGAGGACTGACATGGCTACAGAGAAATACGACGTGATCGTCATCGGCGGAGGTCCTGCCGGTTATACCGCCGCCATACGTTTGGGTCAGCTGGGTCTCCGGGCTCTCTGCGTTGAGAAGGAGTACATGGGTGGGGTGTGCCTAAACTGGGGCTGCATTCCCTCAAAGGCTCTCATCACGGCAGCAGGAAGGTGGGAGGCCCTCGCGCACGGTCGGACTATGGGGATCGAGGTGAGTGGAGCGACCATCGATTTCAGCCGGACGCAGAGCTGGAAGGGAAGAATCGTCGAGCAACTGACGAGCGGAGTTGCCGGGCTGGTGAAGTCGAATGGGGGAGAGATCGTGATGGGCGCAGCGCGGCTGACGGGCGCCCGGAAGGTCGAGGTGACGGACAGTTCGGGAGCCGTGCGCTCTTTTGAAGCCGAGCGGGGGGTCATCATCGCGACGGGAGCACGACCTATCGATGTCCCCGCGCTCCGTTCCGATGGCAACCGAATCGTCACCGCGCGGGAGGCTGTGTCTCTCCAGGAGATCCCGCGACGGCTCGTCGTGATCGGCGGTGGCGTGATCGGGATCGAGCTGGGGACGCTTTACGCCCGCCTCGGAGCCGACGTGACCGTCGTTGAGCTGACGCCAAAGATTCTGCCGGGGGTGGATCGAGACATCGTGCGAGTAGTCGAAAAGCGTCTGAAGAGCCGCGGCGCCCGGATACTGACGGAGACCCGTGCGATAGGGTGGTCTGAGAAGGGCGACTCCGCACTGGTCGAGGTAGAAGGGCCAGCTGGCCGCGAGGGGATTGCCGCGGACCGTGTGCTGATTGCGATCGGGTTCAGGCCGAACTCGGAGGCGCTGGGGCTGGAGGAGATTGGAGTCCGGACGGACGAGCGGGGGCACGTTCAGGTGGATACCTCTTTCCGCACGTCGGTCGAGGGCGTCTACGCGGTGGGCGACGTAACCGGAGGCCCATACCTGGCCCACAAGGCGTTCAAGGAGGCCGAGACCGCGGCGGAAGTGATCGCCGGAAAGCATGTATCGCGAGATTGGCTCGCCCTCCCCGCAGTGATCTTCTCAGACCCTGAGATCGCGACGGTCGGTATATCCGAGGAGGCGGCTCGGGAGCAGGGGATTGAGA
>ERZ1066118.194-NODE-194-length-64219-cov-12.576211_pt1 | contig 64219 bp, 57 predicted proteins | sample MGYA00382765_ERZ1066118 | MGnify/ENA primary metagenome ERZ1066118 (study PRJEB33369, sample SAMEA5778348) | biofilm metagenome | biome: Industrial cooling water; feature: Water cooling tower basin; material: Biofilm | place: United Arab Emirates | collected...
CTACCGTTGGCACTGCTGTTCTTGGCTCAATCATCTTTCTGGCTTAGCTTACAACACTTTTTTTTCTCTGATTTTACTCCTCCAAGTGTAACAAAAGAGGGTTAAAAGTCATCGCGGAGCGAAAGGAGGATACTCGTTGGTTCGAGAACCCTGGCAGGTGACGTTGCTGGAAGTGGTGACTCTGATGGAGGGCGATCGTCGAGAAAGAGAGTACTCTGCCGAGCAGACTGTAGAAAAGAATTTGCTCATTGAAATCTGGCAACAAGCGAATGTTGCTTCGCATAGAGTTTTGAGCAGCTATACGCTGCAAGACTTATGTCAGCAAAGGGATGTACTCAAACAGACCAACCCAATGTATTACATCTAATTGAGGAACTGCCATGCGAATTGCAAAAGACATTACCCAGCTAATCGGACGGACTCCTTTAGTGCAGTTGAATAAAATTCCTCAAGCAGAAGGGGCGTTGGCGCGAATTGTAGTGAAGCTAGAAAGCATGAACCCAGCATCCTCAGTTAAAGACCGCATTGGTTTGAGTATGGTAGAAGCAGCAGAGGCAGCAGGTTTGATTCATCCTGGTAAGACGATTCTGGTGGAACCAACTTCTGGTAACACGGGTATTGCATTGGCAATGGTAGCAGCAGCTAAGGGCTATCAGTTAATTCTGACTATGCCCGATACGATGAGCATAGAACGGCGTAACATGCTCAAAGCTTATGGCGCTCAGATAGAGTTGACACCAGGGTATCAAGGAATGCGAGGCGCGATCGCTCGTGCCGAGGAGATCGTCAGCCAAACGCCTGGTGCATATATTCTGCAACAATTTCGCAACCCCGCCAACCCGAAAGTGCATCGAGAAACAACGGCTGAAGAGATCTGGGCAGATACAGACGGTCAGGTAGATATCCTGATTGCCGGAGTGGGCACGGGTGGCACGATTACAGGTGTAGCAGAGGTTATCAAAAGTAGAAAACCGAGTTTTCAAGCGATCGCGGTGGAGCCAACTAGTAGCCCAGTGTTGGCAGGTGGTGAACCTGGACCTCATAAAATTCAGGGAATTGGCGCGGGATTTATCCCAGCAGTTTACCGAGCTGAACTCGTTGATGAGGCGATCCAAGTGTCAGACGAGGAGGCGATCTCCTACAGCCGTCGCTTAGCAAAAGAAGAGGGATTGCTATCTGGTATTTCTGCTGGTGCAGCTCTGTCGGCAGCAATTAGGGTGGCAAGACGGTCTGAAAATACTGGAAAATTGATTGTAATGGTACAACCCAGTTTTGGCGAACGCTATCTCAGTACCGTGTTGTTCCAAGACTTAGAGCTATTTGATGCTACCACTGCGATTAAATCTTACTAACTTTGTTTCACCTGTTCGACTAGTGCGACTCCAATAAAATCAGCTCTGGATCTGCTTTTGAAGCTATTTAATCGGTAGTTTTTTTCAAAGTCCAATTAGAGCAGATAAAGCTTTGTATTTGGTAGCTCAGTGGTAGGATAATTAATAAGAATGACTATGCTGATTGTCTAGCAAAAGTTTTAGAAGGCAAGTTCCTACGTTGACATCGTAGAGGTCACTGGTTCGAATCCAGTTACGTCCATACCTCGAAACCCTCTCTAGCAGAGGGTTTTTGCGTTTCTATCTTTTGCGGTTGGCCCGAACCCATTCTCAATAAGCAATGCCAAATTGGTTATTTTTAGGTATGGCTGGAGCCAAAATTGAGATAAGTTTGAGATCCGAATTTTCAGAGCAATGAGGATATGGCAAGGGTTGTGGACTCTGCAAAAAAATCAATTGAGATAAATCCAGTATCTGGGACTTTATCTCAATCCGTATCTCAATCTCAAACTAGAAAGAAGGCATCTAAAGGTACTGTAGTCGTCCAAGTGTTTAAAGAGCGTTTGAGGTTGTGCTGGAGCTACTAACCAGAGCAGAGATTGGTTAACATAAAAGGGTAGCTAAGTCTGGAGTGGGCAATGAAACTCAAAGACGCTCACCATATGTCAGCCTCTGCCCAAGAAGCACTACGATATCGAGTCGTAAATGCAATTGAAAATGGCATGAGCAAATCAGAGGCATCTCGCGTGTTTCAGGTGTCGCGTACTGCAATACACAATTGGACAAAAGCTAGAGCAACCGAAGGCTCAAAGGCATTGAAAGCTAAAAAGCGTGGACCCCGCTCCAGTTCGCGACTGCTACCCCATCAAGCAGCAACAGCGGTACGACTGATGGAGTTGCAGTGTCCGGATCAATTAGGTTTACCGTTCTATTTATGGACTCGTGAAGCAGTGCAGCAATTTTTGGCAGAACGCTTTGAGTTGTCGGTATCAGTGTGGACAGTGGGGCGTTATCTGAAAAAATGGAATTTTACACCGCAGAAACCATTACGTCGGGCATATGAACAAGATCCACGCTTCTGTAAAGCAGTGGCTAGAAACAGAATATCCCCAGATTTGCGCCCAGGCGCAACGTGAAAAAGCAGAAATTCATTGGGGTGATGAAATGGGTGTCCGTTCTGACTATCAAGTAGGTCGTTCTTATGGGCGAGTTGGACAGACACCCGCTGTGCCAGCTACGGGCAAACGCTTTGGTTGCAATATGATGCGCGACTATTACCAATCGTGGCAAGTTGTGCTTTAAGCTTTTCACACAACGGTTTGATTCTGCTGTGATGCTGAATTTTTTGCGTCGTTTGATTCGTCACAGTAGCCAAAAAGTGTTTTTAATTGTCGATGGTCATCCAGTGCATCGGTCGAGAGCAGTCCATCAATGGCTGGAAAAACATCAAGATCGCATTCGCTTGTTTTTCTTGCCTGCCTATAGCCCCGAACTTAATCCCGACAAACTACTCAACCATGACGTTAAAGCTAATGCTGTAGGACGACAACGCCCCAAAACTCAAGCCCAGATGATGGAAAATATTCGTAGCTATTTGCGTAGCACACAACGTTACCCCAACGTTGTGCAAAGCTTCTTCCACGAGAAGCACGTTGCTTATGCTGCCGCTTAAACTGTTCACTATTTATTGCTTTGGTTAGTAAGTTTCCTCGGTACGCTCTTGAGTAGTGCTTGAGCCGAATGGCCGGAGCACTCGATCGGGCAGCTTTCGCGAACGTGGTTCTAACTGGTGTTGCAGAGAATAAAAGTGTAATTTTTTACACAAAAAATTGTTAGGCTCCAAGACGAGTAGTGACATATATCAAGAGGTCAGATCTACTTTGCAGGCAACTCCACGTAATGCTGCGGACAGTTGTTGTAGATGTAATTTTTTAGTGCTCTGGCTCATGCAAACACTCATGCAATTGGAAAACAACGAGAACCCGATTGCAGCTTTCGTGGCGGCTAACTTTTTGGTAACCCTTGCCTTCTATCCTGTGCTTCTGCTTCTTGCTGCCTTCCTGACGGCTATCCTTGCGGCGATAACTCTTGGCGTATTGGGCGAGTATGCGTTTGCGTTAGAGTCTAAAGGTCTCTTTGTAAATTTCCTTGGGCGTTAGTTGGTTGGGACTATAAGCAGCTTTGACGTAAGGGTCTAAAGCTAGGGCGGCGTTTCAACTTGTCTTGAAACGCCGCCCTCATGTTTGTCTTTGGCTTCCACCCGCGTTCAGGATTTCCGCAGGTTAGCGTAGCCTCGACCTGCGATCGCTCGACAATCGGTTGAAGTTACGCTTAGAAACCCCTCGAAGAGCTTTTCGCTAAGACTGAGCGAAGGTCATAGCGATCGAGGTTCATCACCTTGTCCCATGCCGCCACAAAGTCATTCACAAATTTCGGCTGCGAGTCTACACTTCCGTAAACTTCTGCCAGGGCTCGAAGCTGAGAGTTTGAGCCGAAAATGAGGTCAACACGGGTAGCGACCCACTTAGGTTCGCCGGTTTTGCGATCGCGCCCCTCGAACTCATATTCATCTTCAGCGATCGCCTTCCACGTCGTGCCTAGGTCGAGCAGGTTCACGAAGAAGTCATTGGTCAACGTCTCTGGGCGATGGGTGAAGACGCCATGCTTGGATCCTCCAAAGTTTGCACCCAGGACGCGCAAGCCGCCTATGAGAGCTGTCATTTGAGGGGCTGACAAAGACAGCAATTGCGCCCGATCGACCAGCAGCTCTTCGAGCGATTCGCTGTGTTTGCCGCTGGTGTAGTTGCGGAACCCGTCCGCAGTCGGCTCAAGCACCGCGAAGGACTCGACATCCGTTTTCTCTTGCGATGCATCCGTCCGTCCAGGCTTGAAGGGAACCGTCACGTCGTGACCAGCGTTCTTCGCCGCCTGCTCAACGCCTGCGCATCCGCCCAGAACGATCAGGTCAGCGAGTGAAACCCGCTTTCCGCCAGACTGCGAGCTATTGAACTCCTGCTGAATTCCCTCTAGGGTTTGCAGCACCGTTGCCAGTTGAGTCGGCTGGTTGACTTCCCAATCCTTCTGCGGCGCGAGACGAATACGCGCCCCGTTCGCTCCACCGCGCATGTCGGAGCAGCGGAACGTTGATGCCGATGCCCAAGCCGTCGAAACCAGTTGGGAGACAGACAGTCCCGAAGCGAGGATCTTGGCCTTAAGGGCGGCGATGTCCTGCTCATCAATCAATTCACGATCGACTGCGGGAACTGGATCTTGCCACAAGAACTCTTCCTCAGGAACCTCTGGGCCGAGATAGCGCGATCGAGGACCCATGTCGCGGTGCGTTAGCTTGAACCACGCCTTGGCAAACGCCTCGGCAAACTCATCTGGGTTATCGTGGTAACGCCGCGCAATCGGCTCGTAGATGGGGTCCATCTTCATGGCCATGTCTGCCGTGGTCATCATGGGGGCGTGCCGTCTCGACGGATCGTGTGCGTCGGGCACCGTACCCGCACCAGCGTCGCCCTTGGGCTTCCATTGCCACGCGCCAGCGGGGCTCTTCGTCAACTCCCAGTCATATTTGAACAGGGTTTCGAGGTAGCTGTTGTCCCACTGCGTCGGCGTGGGGGTCCATGCGCCTTCGATACCGCTGGTGATCGCATCGACACCGACACCTGTGTTGAATGTGCTCTTCCAGCCCAGACCCTGGTCCACGATGGTGGCACCCCCAGGGTCAGCACCTACGTGCGACGCCTCGCCCGCACCGTGACATTTACCAAAGGTATGCCCACCGGCGGTGAGCGCGACTGTCTCCTCGTCGTTCATCGCCATCCGACCAAAGGTCTCGCGAATATCGCGCCCTGAGCCGACCGGATCGGGTTCGCCGTCTGGCCCTTCTGGGTTCACATAGATCAGGCCCATCTGAACGGCGGCGAGGGGATTCAGGAGCACCCGATCGCCACTGTAACGCTCATTGCCGAGCCAGGCTTTCTCAGATCCCCAGTAAATGTCCTCTTCTGGCTGCCAGACGTCCACGCGCCCGCCAGCAAAGCCTAACGTCTTGAAGCCCATCGACTCGAGCGCGCAGTTGCCGGCAAAGATCATGAGGTCGGCCCACGAAATTTTCTTGCCGTATTTCTGCTTGATTGGCCAAAGCAACATGCGCGCCTTGTCGAGGTTGGCATTGTCTGGCCAACTGTTGAGGGGCTCAAACCGCTGGCTACCAGAGCCCGCACCGCCGCGACCGTCGCCAATCCGATATGTGCCTGCGCTGTGCCACGCCATCCGGATGAAGAGCGGTCCATAATGACCGTAGTCGGCTGGCCACCAGTCCTGAGAGGTGGTCATCAGCTCGAAGATATCTGCCCTCAAGGCAGCTAAGTCGAGACTCTTGAATTCCTCAGCGTAGTTGAATTCCTCGCCCATAGGATTAGCCTGGGGTGAGTGCTGGTGGAGGATGCTCAGATTCAAATACTTCGGCCACCAGTCTCGGTTCGACGGCATATGACGCGGCTGATGTTTCTGACCGCCGCCCGTAAACGGGCATCCGCTTTCGCTGCTCATATTATCTCCTGTCTTTGGAAAAACGCTAATCTAAGGTGGCAAATTAGAGCTACCGAGAAAGCGATTTAAATTACCATGAAATAGTCATGGCTTTAATCATAATCGGTATGAGTCCGGTTTAGAAACACCCTTAAACTATTGTAATAAGTACGATCTCCGATCTCCCGTAGTGCGATCGCCCGCCGCGTTGGTTGGGTTTACTGTCGTCAACCCAACACACTCCCCTGTTACATTCAATCCCCTGTAGCTCATTCAACCCCATCGGTTACAGTCAACTGGATGCGATTGGCTTAGGAATCACAAAACTATGTCACCAGTTGTTCTTGTTTTTGTTCCGCCGCCACTTCCTGTAGTTCTTGGACAATCGCAATAGCTGTTTGTGATACGTAGGTCACGTAATCGCGAGCAGACGCTTGATATTCTTGCTGGGGAAGCGTCTGCTTCAGTAGTTGCACGCGATCGCTCTGTGTCATCATTGCTTCTAACAGGACTTGGAAAGTTACAGTGAGAGAATAATGAGAGCCACTAGTTCTAAACAGGCATGAGAACCTCCAGCACTTGCTCGCAAGTGCGACCTTGAGCAAAGAGCGCCTGCACCAGATGCAGCAGTTGATGATAAGATTCATGGGTGAGAGTGTAGAGCCGTTGTCCTACCGTTTGCTTGTCTTGTGCAAACGCAAATCGTTCCGATTTTTTGCCCTGACAGGTCGCCTGCTGGAGTAGCGACTGCGCCACACAACTTAAGCGAAAGTGGCGTTTAACCGCTTCCTCGTTGCGTACCTGAGCCGACTCGAAGCCTGCTACTTGTTTGCAAAACTCATGAAAGAGCTCGCAAGACCAACGATAGCTCCAGGTTTGAATCACCCGTGCGCTTTCCCAATGCAGCGCATCAGTCAGTAAAAAGCGGGAGGCATCACTAGACCTCTTGCGTGAATCAGGAAGAACGAGCCAGCTCAAGGTTGATGATAGCAGCAATTAAGTTGAACCGTAAGCCAAAACGCCTGCGTCGATTACGATCAGGCTCTGCGAGGATGCGGAATATTTTCAACTTGCGGTTGACATGCTCAGCCACTACCCGCAGCCGTGCCAACAACCGATTGTGTTGGCGCTCAAACTTGTCAAGCTTTGCTTTGCGCGGCAACAAGCGTCGGCATACAACTGCTCGAATGTAATTTGGTAATGCCTCGATCCCCTTTGTCACTCAAGCAGAGTTGCTTTGGCAGCATTGGGATGCGAGCCCGCTTGAACAGGCGAAAATCATGGGCTCGCACGAGTGCCAAACGTGGTGCAAATGATCTGCCCGTTGGCTTGATTGACCACCACTTGCGTTTTCAAGGTATGTCGTTTCTTCTTACCACTGTAGTAGGCTCGCTGTTTTTTTTGGGCGTTCGATGGGGCTTTCGGTGACATCGACCACAACTACGCTCCAGGTGTAAGCGTTCTGATAAAGCTGCTTTTTCCCAGGTAGATGAAACTTGCCAGACTTCATCAGCAACATTTCTACCTTGTGGATGAGGCGGCATACAGCTGACTCGCTCAACCCCCAACTAGTGGCAATGTGGAATTGAGTGCGATATTCTCGCCAGTACTCAAGGACTAACAGGAGTTGGTCTTCAACCGTGAGTTTGGACTGTCCACCCCGTTTTCCACGTCGGTCGAGATGAGGGCGTAGTACCTCCACCATCTGCTCGAAGATGTCTCGATGAACGCCGCATCTGCGTTTAAAGGCGCTAGGCTTGAGAGATTTGAGCTGCTCATAGGTCATGGCTGGTTTCCTCCTTGACCTACTTCTACCCACCTTTTACCTATTCACGCAAGAGATCTAATGAAATTGCGCGTCGCGCGTCCTGGAGAAATTCGCTTCAGTAGTGCCTTACCTAAGACCCGTTCCGGTAAAATCATGCGGCGCTTGCTCCGCTCCTTGGCAGCAGGTCAGGAGATTGTTGGGGACACCTCCACCTTAGAAGACCGTGGCGTGCTCGAACAATTGCGTGCTGGAGCCTGATATCGTTTTAACAAGAACAAGGGGGTTGGGCAGAGCGAATCAATTACTCAGAACTCTATGTAGGGTGTCCAATAATTCTTGCGTAGTGTAGGGCTTGGGCAAAAATGCTTTGACACCGATCTCGGTTATTTCAGCCCGCAGGCTATTCGATGCCAAACCACTGGTAACAATCGCCTTGACTTTGGGATTGAGTTTTTGCAGGGTACGAATAACAGTCAACCCGTCCATCAACGGCATCATCACATCTATCAGCACGAGATCGATCTCGTACTTGCGATCTGCATACAGGGCGATCGCCTCAATCCCATCTTTGGCAATCAGAGTCCTGTAATTGCAGTTTTGTAACGAGGTTTGAGTCACCTGTTGAATCGACTGCTCGTCCTCCACTATCAGAATTAACTCGTTGTTTCCAGTCAAGAGCGCGAGTTCTGCTACTGGCTGAGTTACTGCATCCTCAATCGCTGGCAGGTATACCTTAAATTGCGACCCTTTTCCTACCTCGCTATAAACCTTGACAAAGCCCCCGTGATTTTTCACAATGCCTAATGCGGTGGACAGCCCTAGTCCTGTCCCTTTGCCTACTTCTTTCGTGGTGAAAAAGGGGTCAAAAATTCGTTCCAATAATTCAGCTGGAATTCCCGTTCCCGTATCCGAAATCGCGATCGCCACGTAACAACCTGGGCGAGCTTCTAAATTCATCCGAGTGCAGGCTTCATCAACAAATTTATTTTCAGCCGCAAGGCTGAGAATCCCGCCGTTGGGCATGGCATCGCGGGCATTGACGCAGAGGTTCATGAATACCTGATGCAGTTGGGTAGCATCGGCGGAAACAGTCCAAAGATTAGCAGTGGGAAAGTCTGCATGGATTGTAATGGTTTTGGGGAAAGTTTGGCGAGCAACTTGCATGACTTCTGACAATATATGCCTAACTTGCAGTGGCACTCGCTTGCCTTCTACCCCACGGGCAAAGGCTAAAATTTGCTTGACCAGATCTGCTCCGCGTTTCGCACTGTCTTCGATCAGCTGGAGTAGATGCCGATCCTGCTCGTTAAGGGGAAGTTTCAAAGATAGCAGTTGAGCAGTTGCCAGAATCGGCGTGAGAATGTTATTGAAGTCGTGGGCAATGCCACTGGCTAGAGTTCCCAGACTTTCCAAACGCTGGGCGCGGCGCAGGGCTGCTTCTGTCAGCTTGCGCTCGGTGATATCTTCCGCAATGCCGACGACTCGGTAAGGTGCGCCCGAGTCGTCGTGAATCGGAAAAGCGCGATCGCGTATCCATCTAATCGAGCCATCGGGACGGATAATTCGATACTCTTCGTCATAATGACCTGCCAGAGACTGCTCGAAGAAGCTAGTTTGAATCCGTTGCCGCTCTTCGGGATGGATCGCCTCTAACCATTCCATAAAATTGGCATACAAACTCTCGCAGGATTGTCCCCAGATGCGTTCGTAGGCAGGGCTGGCGTAGAGAGCCTGAGGCACTCTAGGGTCTGACATCCAAAATACGCTCTCGACGATGTTTTCTGCCAATTGGCGAAACCGCGCTTCGCTTTCTCGTAATGCCTGTTCTGCATTGTGCCGTTTCTGGCGCTCCTTTGCCTCTCGCAACTCCCGCTCTACCGCAGGCATTAACCGCGCTAAATTACCCTTGGTGATGTAGTCGTGCGCTCCCGCTTTCATGGCAGCAACGGCAGTTTCTTCACCAATCGTGCCGGAGACAATGATAAAAGGTAAATCTTGCTGTTGGCTCTGCAGCAGTTTTAGAGCAGCTGGGGCACTAAACGTAGGTAGAGTGTAATCGGCAATAACGACGTCCCACGACTGGCGATCGAGCGCTGCCTGCATCTGGGCAGCAGTCTCCACCCGCTCGTAATCCAGATTGTAGCCGCCCCGCCGCAGTTCTCGCAGCATCAGGAGCATATCGTCTTCTGAGTCCTCGACAACCAAAACATGTAGGTGAGGGTTCATCGCGCCTCCCTAAAGCGGTGGTGGTTCGTTCATCAACAGCCAGTACATTCCCAATTGCCGAATTGCCTCCGAAAACTGAAGAAAATCCACGGGTTTGCGAATGTAACTATTGCATCCCAAGCTGTAACTATCGAGCAAATCGCGCTCTTCGCTGGAAGTCGTCAAGACAACCACGGGCAATAGTTTCGTGCGTTCATCTTCCCGTAAACGGCGCAAAACTTCAAGTCCATCCACGCGAGGCAGCTTTAAATCCAGCAAAACTACCGTCGGTTTGCTGCTGATATCTCGCTCTGCATACATGCCCGTACCAAACAGGTAGTCTAGGGCTTCGACTCCATCACGAGCAACGACAATCTCATTCCCGATGTGATGGCGTTTGAGAGCGCGGATTGCTAATGCTTCGTCGTCGGGATTGTCTTCTACTAGAAGAATGACTTTGCGATCGCCACTCCCATTCATGCCCCCACCTCCTCTGCGCAGAGCGTGAAATAAAACGTCGCTCCCCGTGTCAATGACCCTTCTGCCCACACCCGCCCTCCATGCCGATGCACGATTCGCTGCACTGTGGCGAGTCCAATCCCATTGCCGGAAAATTCATTCATGCCGTGCAATCGTTGGAACGGTCTAAATAACTTGTCAACATAAACCATATCGAAGCCTACGCCATCATCCCGTACAAAGTAAGCTAGAGTCCCATTTTCCTGGGCGATCGCCCCAAATTCAACCTTCGCCTGCAACTGCCGAGAGGTGAATTTCCAAGCATTATTCAGCAAATTATCTAATAAGATTTGCAGCAGACGGATATCTCCTTGAGCGACTAAGCCAGGTTGAACTTTAATCTCCACCTGCCGCTCTGGATGAGCTTGCTGTAAATCCGTGCAGATACGACTGGCTAATCGGCTCAGATCGATGGATTCCCTTTGCATTTCGCTGCGAGTGACTCGCGATAGAGTTAGGAGGTCATCGATCAACTGTCCCATCCGCTGAGTAGCGAAGCGGATGCGGCGCAAATAGTCTTGTCCGGTGGCATCCAATTGGTCGAAGCAGTCTTCTAGCAATGCCTGACTGAAACCATCAATGCTGCGTAAGGGCGCGCGCAAATCGTGGGAAACTGAATAGCTAAAGGCTTCCAATTCCTTATTCACAGCTTGCAGTTCGATAATGGCTTGCTGTAATCCCTGATTCAATTCTCGAGCGCGTTGCTCGGCTTGCTGCCGTTCGACGATTTCTGCTCGCAGTTCGGCTAGCAGTTCGGCGTGCTGAAGCGCCATCCCTAAGCGATCGGCAATCTGATTCACAAACTCGATCTCGGTTTCCTGCCACTGACGCGGGGCGCGACATTGATGAATGCAGAGCAATCCCCATAGGTTCTGAGCTTGCAGGAGTGGCACGACCAAGTTAGCCCGCACTTGAAATTGAGCCAGGATCTGAATGTGGCAGTCGCTCAGCCCTGCGTTGTAGATATCGGCAACTGCCTGTACCCGACCCTGTTGGTAATGGATGGCAAATTGGTCGCCAAAGCAACGATCGTGGACTTTCTGCGCTATGGCTGAGGAAAAGTCAGGAGCGACATCCTCAGAGACAAATTCTCCGTCATCCCAGCCAGAATCGGCATAAAAGCGAAACATCCCCACTCGGTCTGCTGCCAAAAGTTGACGTACCTCTGTAGCAGTGGCTTGAAAAATTGTTTCCAGATCGAGGGTTTCCTGGAGTCGGGCGATCGCGCTGGATAAAGCTTTTTGTTGCTCCACCTGGAAATTTGCCCGATCGATCTCTTGCTCTAAAGGTTGAATTTTGTCAGTTAAAAGCTGTTGCAGCTGCTCGAACGCCGCTTCATCTTTACAGCAGGCACGTAATCTTGCCAATATCTCAGGGTTCATGAATCTCAGCTGGCGGCTTATGGTTGACCTAGCTATGTTTGGAAATTGCGGTGGGCGATCGCTAACTTCCAACAGCTAGTATGCGGGTGCAACGCTTCCTTAAAAAAGTATATACTGTCACACTAAATTTTCTCTTTGGCTGGCGTAGCAATACCATACTTAACTAAAAATGTTTCTAGTTGCCGCAAGAAGCCAAAGTCTGCTTCTGGTAGAGGCGCATTTTGAGCGGAGTTCTTTTCTAGGCAAGTAAAAGCCAGTCGAAATTCATGCGGAGTTGTGGGAATCGGTGCGTTCAAGTGACAACTAATAATTTGCCCAAAATCCCAAGTTGCAATCCGATCTGCCCAGTTTATTACTTGTTTTGGTGCTTGAGAAAAAATCAGAGTTTGTAGAATTGGGGCAACAAACGGACGACCGTTGGCACGTAGAGCTGCAAATGAGTGCTGCCAGCCCTCTTGCCAGTGGAAAGGATATAAGCCAAAGTAAGCCTGTGGCGATCTCTCTTTGGCTTTTACAGCATTGCGCAGCATCTGCGCCAATCCAGCTGTTTCCACCGCTTGAGGACGAAAGTAAATCGCAAATAAGCAGATCCGCTGCCATCCTTTACGGCGATTGACGGGAGTGTCCTCTATTGCCTCATCTCCACTGTCTCTAGCATGAAATAGCAAGGGATACGGGTCTAATTGCAAAATCGCGGGTGGTTCTTCTGGGATAGATATGATGGAATCAGTTAATAGCAGAGTGCGCGATCGCTTGTGGAGCAGCGCCACTTCTGCAAAAGATCCCTTGCCTAAATCCAAATCCAACACAGCATATTCAAACTCCGTTCCAAAGGGAGCCTCTTTGGAGTTTTCCGGTAGTATCTGCGTGCGTTCTCGCGGAAAACCCAACCACGACAGCGGTAAATTTAGCGGAAAACTCCATTGGTTCGGAGCCACAAAAACCTGGGCTTGAGGAAAGCACCTGGCGAAAGGACCGACGAAAATCTTGTGTTCCAATCCCGAACTCGTGGGCAGAATAATGTATTTTACATCGCCGTGCTTTGCTGCCAACTCATTCACTATGCGAATGCACTCTCTCGTCGGTGCGACGGGTGCGTAGATCAGCAAACCACCTGTAGCAAGCTTAACTACAGTCATCCGAATCGTCACGACCGCATAGAAAAAGCCCTGAAGCTGGTCGAACGTCCAGATTGTATCCTTCACTACCTCCGCACAAAGCGTCCGCCGCTTGCCGAATGGATAGAGTGGTAAAGCCAGCCAAAACCGCCACGCCAAATCCTGCGGCTGGGTGCTTGAATCCATGAGTCGCTCCTACAGATGTATCCTCAATTACTATTTTGCTGTTTTTGGGAGAGCGGTGCGTGAAGAGTGGTGCATGGTGAGTGGTAATGGGTAATTGGTCACTGGTCACTGTTCGCTGTCTAGTGGGGCAAAAAGAAAGAGTAAAACAGATACAAGATTGTGGCTGCAAACAGAATGTGGTTGATCCAATCGTCAAGATTCCAGTTGCGAAACATGGTTTGGTAATGGGTAATAGGTAAGTCAGTAGTTAGACAGCACAACCGAATTGAGAAGTTATTCAAGGCATTTTAAATTCATGCAGTTTCAAGTTGGAGATATTTTGTCAGTTGCGCTCTTTGCTCACGCTCGTCATTTCTTCGTTTACGTTGGTGACGGGGAAATTATTGAGTGGGGACCGTGGGAGAGAACTCAGTCGTTTTAGCGTATTTTGGCGCATTCTTTGGAAGAGGTGAAATTTTGAGTATTGTTCGTCAATTGCGAGGATGCTAATTTTATCATCTGTTAACGAGTCAATTGATAATGTTCTGCTGTCTAAAAATCCCATTGCACCGGAACGAAATGTTTATTTCTATTCCTCCCTTTCATAAGGGGGGTTAGGGGGTATCTTTTCACAATCGGCGTAGTTCTACGATCCCCCAACCCCCTTGAAAAGGGGGCGATAGATGAGTCTCACAAGGCGTAAATCATCTCGCTAAAGGTTGCGGCTGTCTGTCTTCTTTCGGTTGAGCCTGCTTTGGTTTACTTGGTTTCAAGAAGTTTTCTTCCCAGTTCTTAATAACAACGTATAACACTGGGACTAAGAACAAACTCAAAAGCGTAGAAAATAGATAACCGCCAAATAGTGCCGTTCCTAACGACCAACGACTCATGGCTCCAGCTCCCGCTGCCACGACCAAGGGCCAAAAACCAACTAAACCAGAAATTGCCGTCATTAAAATCGGTCGCAAACGTTCCTCGGCGGCGCGGATTGCTGCCTTGGTGTAGCTCATGCCTAGTTCTGCTGACTGGTTGGCAAATTCTACAATCAGAATTGCGTTTTTACTTGCCAGACCGATGAGCATGACGAGGGCGACTTGAGCGTAAATGTTATTATTAACCACGGGCCAAACCGAGCCAGCTTGGAGCAGATTAGCGCGGAGCAGCAACGCCCCGATCGCGCCTAAAATTGCTAAAGGCACGGTAATCATGATAATGATGGGATCGATGTAGCTTTCGTACTGCGCTGCTAACACCAAAAACACCATCACGAAGGCTAAACCAAAAATAATTGGGGCAGCACCACCAGAAGCTTTTTCCTGAAAAGCCGTCCCCGTCCAAGCGTAGCCGAATCCCGGTTGCAGCACTTGCTCTGCTACCTCTTCCATCGCTCGCATGGCTTGTCCGGTACTGTAGCCTGGAGCAGGTGCGCCCTGTAGGTTGATGGAAGGATAGACGTTGTAGTGAGTAATAATTGGTGGATAAGTCATTTGTTCTACCTTCACCACGTTACTCAGCGGTACGGAATTGCCATCTACAGAACGGACGTACAAACGACTGATATCGTCGGGATTAGAGCGCGATGTCTCTTCTGCTTGCACTTGCACGCGATACAGTCGTCCGCCAAGAACGTATTGGTTGACGTATCTCGCACCTAAATACGTCTGCATGGTATTGAATATATCGCTGAGTTGGACGTTCAGCGCTTTAGCTTGTTCGCGATCGATGGAAATTTCCATCATCGGCGCGCCAAAGGTAAATTGAGTAAATACACCCGCTAGCTCTGGACGCTGCCTTGCGGCTTCGACTACTTTTTGCGTGTTATCAATCAACGCTTCCATTGGTAAGGCTTGGCGGTTTTGGATGTATAACTCGAAACCACCCGTACTACCCAAACCATCGACTGGTGGCGCGTTGACGGCGATAAGTCTGGCTTCGGGGACGTTTGCCTGCAATTTTTGGTTGATTTGTCCGAGCAATCCAAAAATTGACTTATCCGCACCTGGACGTTCTTCCCAATCTTTGAGCTTGACGAAAAACAGCGCCTTGTTGCTGGCATTACCCTGAAAACCGAAGCCTGCATTACCAACTACGTGTTCGACTTCTGGTAGAGGTTTGATAATTTGAGTGACTTTTTGGACGAGATCGGTGGTGTAGTTTAAAGATACTCCTGGAGGAGCTTCGGCGATCGCAAAGAAATAGCCTTGATCTTCTTCGGGAATAAACCCTTGGGGCGTAGTCTGATAAAGCCAACCCGTAGCAATTAAGCCTGCTAGAAAAATTGGAATTACCAGCAGTCGAATGCGGATCAGAAATTCTACTGACTTGCCGTACTGCTCTTTAAACCAGTCAAACCCGCGATTAAACCAACCAAAAAACCAGCCCAAGGGTCCGTGTACCTCCTGCTGTCGCCGCATGATGATGGCTGACATGCTAGGGGAAAAGGTGAGGGCGTTGAAGGTAGAAATAGCGATCGCAAAGGCAATAATTAAGGCAAACTGTCTGTAGACAATTCCCGTCGTGCCTGGAAAGAAGGTAACGGGAAGGAATACCGCCATCAGTACGACAGATGTAGCAATAATTGCCCCAGTGAGTTCTCCCATCGCATCGAACGCGGCTTGCACTGGTCGCATTCCCTGAGATAATTTTGCCGCGATCGCTTCTACAACCACAATCCCATCGTCTACAACTAGACCTGTGGCTAAAATCACCCCAAACAGCGTTAACTGATTCAAACTAAACCCAAACATAAAAGCAAACGCCATTGCTCCAATTAAGGACACCGGAATTGCCAGGGCGGGAATAATTGTGGTGCGCCAGTCTTGGAGGAAAATAAAGATGACCAAAAATACTAAGGCGATCGCTTCCATCAGAGTTTTGAAGGCTTCATCTAGGGAAGCTGAGACAAACAACGTATTATCTAAACCAACTGTTGCTTTCAAACCTGGTGGAAAACTTTGCTGTAACTCCGCCATCCTCGCCTTAATTAAGTTGGCTGTATTCCAAGCGTTGCTTCCAGGCAATTGATAGGCTAACAAAATGACTGAAGGAGCACCATCAAATAGAGTTGTGGCGCTGTAGTCTTGCGCTCCAACTTCGGCACGACCGACATCTTTGAGCCGAGTTAGCGTCCCGTTTTGACCCACCTGCACGACAATATCTTCAGCTTCTTCGGGAGTCGTAAAGCGACCGATTGCACGCAAAGCAATTTCATACTCGTGCTTGGCTTGGGTAGGCTGCTGACCGATCCTACCCGCTCCTACTTGAATATTTTGCTCGGAAATGGCATTGATGACATCTTGAGCTGATAAATTTCTCGCAGCCAAAGCATCGGGATTGAGCCAGATCCGCATTGCATATCTGCGTTCGCCAATAATTCTTAAATTTCCTACGCCCTCAATCCGTTTGATTTCATCAAAAATGAGGCGATCGACGTAATTGCTAATAAATACGTTGTCGTAGATATAGTTACCTTGCTCGTTTTTTTCCGAATAAAACGCATAAGCTAAGGTAATTGTTGGAGATTGTTTTTGAGTGACGACTCCCGTGCGATTCACCTCTTCTGGCAGTTCTGCTTGAGCGACGGCGACGTTATTTTGGACGAGAACTTGGGCAGTATTTCTATCCATCTCCGTGGGAAAGGAGACATTAATGGTAGTGTCGCCATTATTCGTTGTTTGAGAGGACATATATACAGCCCGCTCAGTACCGTTGATCTGCCGTTCTAGTACGGTGGTAACGTTTTCTTCTGCGGTTTTGGCATCGCTACCGAGATAATTTGCCGTCACGGTAACTTGTTTTAATGCCATTTCTGGGAGTTTATCCAAAGGCAAAAGTGGAATGCAAATTGCTCCCAGTAAAAGAATTACCACGGTACAGACTGTAGTTAAGACTGGTCGCTTAATGAATGTATTAGCAATGCTCAGTAACATAGATCCTGAGTTCGATTAATGTTTTGGGCAAACGATTGCGATTACGAACGATGGAAATGAATCTATGAGAATTTATTTTGAGAATTGAATTTATAGTTATAAGCGAACAGAGTACCATTTTTTCAATGCAAAGTACTACCCCTGAATGATTTTTGGCAGGTGCATTTAACTTACTTTACGTAACTTAATCGAAGTCAATACTTAGCATAAACATGATAAAATTTCCCAGCGATCGCGCCTCAGTTGTAAATTGACTTTACCTAAAATGAGCAGAATTTCTGTATGTTTTGCAACAGTTATATGAGAAATACAAAAATTTGCACGATGGCAAAGTTGCAAGTTATATTCCCGAACTGGCAAAAGTAGATCCCAACTTATTTAGTATTTGCGTTGCCACTGCGGACGGTCAGGTGTATGAAGTTGGAGATAGCGATCGCTTATTTACAATTCAGTCAATTTCTAAAGAATTCGTCCACGGCATGGGATTGGAAGATCGAGGACGAGATTACCTGCTGAGTCGAGTTGGCGTGGAACCTATAGGAAATGCTTTCAACGCAATCGTTTTTGATGAAAGTTCCAAGACCCCTATAATCCGATGGTTAATGCAGATGCGATCGCTACCACTAGCGTAGATTTACAAAATGGACGTAACTGGATTCGAACCAGTGACCTCTACGATGTCAACGTAGCGCTCTAACCAACTGAGCTATACGTCCGTGGATTAATCAAGATAGCACAGGTCGATCGCAAAAGGCAAATAGAAATTTGTCGTGGGTAATTGGTTGTGGTATTCACTAGTTAGTTGTTGCTTTCATTGCTATTTGTAAATCATTATTTCTATTAGCTCCGTTGTATAACTCATGAGTGAGTGTAGATGCCTGGAATATGAAATATTTGTTCGTAGGTCTGATCTTTTGTTTTCTATTGCTACTAGGCAATCCACAACCTGCTTTGGCTTCAATCCATAAATATCCGGAATCTGCCACACAAGTCATGTATCGCTCTCAGCAAAGCCTGCGAGACGATCGCGATCGCGCTTGGCAACTGATTCTGTTTAAGCGATTGAATAATGGTCAATTAGATAGCCTACATTTACGTTTAGTCGGATTTCCAGGCACAACTGAGGTAGCACGCACTCAACCGTTAAAAATTACTGCCAGATCTCGAGAAGCATGGACGGCAACCAATTTAGTCGAACCACTGGAACTACCGGCAAATGTGGGAGAGTATGACTTATTGAAAATTATGACTCAGCTAGATGCAGATTTCCCCTTGCAGTTAGAGTTATCTTTGCAACAGGGTCAGCTAGCAAAACTGCTAGTTCCTCCCTTTGTCGTGCGAGAGTGGCGATCGCTGATGGATAAGGTAGATATTCAACTCTAAGTCTACCGTTGCAACTGTTGCTGTTTATTTACCGCAGATTTGAGCAGAAATTGAGCTTCAGCATAGGCTGTCGTTCCAGATGTGACATTTTCTAACTGATTGATAATTTCCTGCAATTGAGCGCGGAGTTGTTCTCGATTTTCTGTAGAATTCTGGGCTAGCAAGCTGGGAATTCTGTCTTTAGCTCTCGATAGTGCCTCAACTGATTTGCGTTCAGCGTGCAATCGAGTGCGTACAGCAGTTAAATTAACTTGATAATTAGCTAGCGAACTTTGTGCCTCAACATAACCTGGATCGTCTGCTTCTACTTGTTGGAGTCGCGCAATTGCTTGTTCCCATAAATCGGCAATTCCTTCCCACTCAGTCACAGCATGAGGTGCGTTTTGAGCCGCTTTATCTGCTGCTGTGGCAAATTGTTGCGCCGCGGCAATCAAAGTACTGGTTCTCGCATCTTTGGCGATCGCTCCTGCAACTTGTTGAAAATCTCGCTTTAATGTTGCCATCTTAGTTCGAGCCGTTTGTCCTGCCAAAGTTTCAGCGGGAATTTGCTCTAGTCGGTCGATCGCAGCCTGCCAAGAAGCGATCGCTGTAGCTTTTTCTGTCTCTGTTTTTGCCTGTTGATATTGCTGTTTGGCGGTTGAAAGTGCCGCTTCTGCTTGTTCTAGTTGCATCTGAGCGTTCTTTTGTTGAAAAACTTTTGCTCCCATCCTTCCCACCCTGGCTCTAGCTGATTGAAATTCGTCAAAAGTAAACCGCCAACCAAACCAAAAACTGAACTGCGGCGCATATCCTAAAAACCAAACTGGTAGAGCATCTAAATGTTGCTGCGCTGCTTTGACTTTAGTTTCACCTAAACTCAGATCTGCTGGACTCGTCGCATGATTAATCAATTGATCGGCTTGCTCTACTTGCCCCACTGCTTGCCGATAGTGATAATCCATACTGATATAACTGGGTAAAAGCAAAATTGGAGCTGTCCGTGCCACGGGAAATCGAATCATCGGGTAGGGTAAATTTAAGACCCAAACAACTCCAGAGCAGGCGATCGCCGTTGCTGCTACTCCTGCTATCCAAGGAAATTTACCTAAAACTCCAGAACCACGATTGGCTTTTGCCGCAGATTTGAGAGCGCGATCGCTGAATTGGGGAAAGAAGTCACCTACAGTTTCCCGCAGTTCTGCTAAAGTCGCAGGCGAACCTTTGGCAGCACGGAGTCTTTCCAGTCTTTTCAACACGATCTCTCGCTGCACTTGCTGCAAGACATCATTTTCTGTACGGTGGCAAACTTCCGCACGCAAAATTTCGTAAGCGCGATAGTTGAGACGATACATATAGCAACACTAAGCAACTAATCTTAGTGTTCCCACTGCCACTCCAACTGACCTAATTTTTTTTCAAAACTACCACGGGGCAATGGGCGTAGCGAATCACTCGTTCTGCCACCGAACCGAGAAAAAATCGACTCAAACCAGTTTTGCCGTGCGATGGAATCACGATTAAATCGGCACTAATCTCTTTGGCGTAGTCAAGAATCTCCGAGCTGGGATCGCCAACAGCAACGCCAATATGAACTCCCTCATACTCCGAAGCTTGAAATCGTTTGTTCAATGCCTCTTTTACGTGTTGCTGGCGGCTGCGATCGTCTAAAGTATTCCACATCGCCCCAGGTTCGGCTGGATGCAGGTGAGAGAGAACGTGCAGAACGTACAAATGACTTGCATCCTTCACAAATTCTCGCGCTGGAGATAGTGCTGCAAAAGATTCTTCTGAAAAATCGATCGGAACTAAAACTCGGTCTTTCTGTAACCAACTCATGATTTTGGATTGGTAATTGGTAGTTGGCAAGAACGTGGTGCGTGGTGCGTGGCGTGGTGCATGAGAAGAATTTGTGTTTATCTTCTCCTGACTCCTGATTCCTATCTTCTAGCTTGCTGATAACCGATCGTTGGTCACTGATAACCGATCGCTGCTCACTTATATACAGGCATTTTCCCCGTTTGGAGGCGCTGCATGTAGTTTTGTAGGTCGGCGGCAACTTTATTCGATAGTAGGAAGCAACCTAAGATATTCGGGAAAGCCATTGACAGAATCATCATGTCGCTAAATTCTAGGACTGCCCCTAGGTTGACGACCGCACCGATAAAGACGAAGAAAACAAATAGTGCCTTGTAAACTAAAGTAGTGCGATCGCCAAATAAGTATTCCCAACTGCGTTCGCCGTAGTAACTCCAAGAAATCATCGTGGAGAAAGCAAATAAGAATACTGCCAGTGCCAACACGACCGGAAACCAGCCAATTGCAGAGGCAAATGCCGCATTTGTCAGTTGCGCCCCGTCTGCCTTAGTGTTGGTGTAAACGCCTGTAATTACCACTACCAAAGCTGTCATGTTACAAATGACTACAGTATCGATGAAGGGTTCGAGTAACGCCACAATCCCTTCGCGGATCGGTTCTTCGGTACGAGCAGCGGAATGGGCGATCGCTGCCGAGCCAACTCCTGCTTCATTAGAGAAAGAGGCACGGCGAAATCCTTGCACCAGTACTCCAATAAATCCCCCCGCGATCGCTTGTGGGAAAAAGGCTTCTCGGAGAATTGTGCCGATAGCACTGGGAATCTGAGGGATGTTCGTCAAAATGATGAATAAAGAAGCGAGGATATAAATCAAGCACATTGCTGGAACCAGTTTCTCAGCTACCGAACCAATCCGCTTGATGCCACCGATAATTACTAAAGCAACTAACACAGCCATGACTAGACCGTAGAGCCAATTCCGTCCTTGCAAAAACGGTAGGACTCCCGATACCGCAGCAAAGGACTGGTTGGCTTGGAACATATTACCGCCGCCGAAAGACCCACCAATGCAAAATAGGGCAAATAGTGGTGCTAGAACTTTACCTAGAGGGCGCAGCCCTAGTTCGCCCAAGCCCCGCGATAGGTAGTACATCGCCCCGCCGGAAACGCTACCATCCGGCTTGACAATGCGATATTTCTGCCCCAGCGTACACTCGACAAACTTACTAGACATCCCTAGCAGCCCTGCTACTGTCATCCAGAACATTGCCCCGGGACCGCCTAATTGAATGGCGATCGCTACTCCAGCAATATTTCCTAAGCCCACTGTTGCCGATAATGCCGCTGATAGCGCTTGGAAATGAGTAACTTCCCCTGCTTCTGCCGGGTTATCGTAATGTCCTTGCACGACAGAAATAGCGTGACCGAAAGCACGGAAGTTGATAAAACTCATGCGAATCGTAAAAAATACCGCGCCGATAATCAACCACAGGACGATAAATGGCATCCCGCCAATGCTGAAAAACAGAATTTGGGACAGTGCCGCTACAAGATAGGAAAAGATCGCATCAATTGCCCCTAAAACTCCTGTGGGCTTACCATCAGCAGCATAAGCCGCGCTAGGTATGGCTAGTAATACTAAACAAAGCCAAGGATATTTTCGCAGCCAATCTAAAAGCTTGTGGTGTTTCATCGGCGTTTATTAATTGCGAGCGTTACCGAAAAATCGTTAACTTTAAAAAAATATATCTTTTGGTTGCGATCGAACTGTTCTTAAAACACAGTTTTTGAGCTTCTAGCAAAAATATACTTCAATACGCACTTCTAAAGATAGATATATTGCGAGCCGGAGTTGATAGTTGATGGTGGGTGGTCGAGCGTTAGAATTACCTATGAACTTGATATAGAGTTCGCTACTCATGACTCACTACTCATTTCTGATATGCCAACAGCTTTGATTACTGGTGCTTCTGCAGGAATTGGTGCTACCTTTGCCCAAGAGTTAGCTTCTCGGCAGATAGATTTAGTTTTGGTAGCTCGTTCTGCCGAGAAATTGCAACAGCTAGCAGCGCGGTTACAGGCACAATACCAAATTCAAGTTTACGTTCTCGTCCACGATCTAACTGTACCAGAGGCGGCTACAGCTATCCATGATACGGTAAAGGACAAGGGGCTAGAGATCGATCTACTAATTAACAACGCTGGCTTTGGAGATTATGGTGATTTTGCCGAAAGAGATGGCGATCGCCAAGTCAAAATGGTGCAGTTGAATATCTTAGCGTTGGTAGATTTGACCCACAAATTTTTACCAGGAATGCGCCAACGCCGTTCTGGAAGCATTATCAATCTTGCTTCTACTGCTGCGTTCCAACCAATACCTTATTTTGCAGTATACGCAGCAAGTAAAGCCTTCGTACTGAATTTTAGCGAAGCATTGTGGGCAGAGAATCGCAAGTATGGCGTGCGGATTGTAGCTGTTTGTCCCGGTCCTACAGAGACAAAATTTTTCAAAGAAGCTAATTTTCCTAAAACTTTTTCAGAGACAATATCGAAAAATTATACATCTCCTCAACAGGTAGTAAGAGAAGCACTTCAAGCTTTAGAAAAAAATCGTTCTTCTGTCATCCCAGGGTTTACAAATAAACTTAGTGCTAATGCTTATCGGTTTTTACCGCGCCAAGCTTTAGTTAGTTTGGTTGGGAAAGTATTTAAACAAGGATAATTTTCTTACATATAACGTGTTAGTTGAATGCGATAGCGCTCTTTTTTGGTGACGGCGACTTCTCCTACTTCCAATCGTCCTTTGCCACGGATCGCGATTAAATCTCCAGTTTTAACTTGAGTACTGGATTGGCTAATTTCTTTCCAGTTAACCCGCACGTCTCCACCTTCGATCAAATCTACCATTTTGCTGCGAGACATCCCAAAACCGGCAGAGGCGATCGCGTCTAATCGTAAAGAGGCTTCTACTGTCGTTAACTCCTTTTTTTTCGGTTCTTTAATCTTCAATTCGCTCAGATCGATCTGTTGAATTTTGACAGGTACGGAACGCACTTGCTTTAAATTCATTGATAAGAATTCTACCAATTCTGGTACGATAATTGCTTGTGCTCCCCGTTCTCCTAACACAATAATATCGCCGGTTTTCTCGCGCACGATTCCCGTCCCTAGCATTGCCCCCAAAAAGTCGCGATGGGTAGCGGTGTCGAATAGAAAATTACCTGCAATATCTACTGCCGCTACTGCAACCTGGGATGAATCGAGAGGAACTTCCGTCCGGGCGATCGCCAAACGTTTGCGTTCTGCTTGCGGGTAGCCACCCCAGGCTACTAATTGCACGTCAGTCAAACGACTGAAAATTTGTTGGCTTTCGGCTAACTCTGGAGGTGATAAAAAATCCGTGAGTACCAATTCCCAAGTTTTTATTGCTTGCTCTGCTAAATCGATAACACGAGCAACTGTTTCTCGATTCTCTACACCTTTTAATAATTCTTCTCTGGGTAGCATTGGAATTAAAGTCAAAAGTTAAAAGTCAAAAGTCAAAATAGGCGATCGCTAATTACCAGTAGATTTTTTCAGTCTCCCTTCGGATAAATTCATATCTCTTTCAAGTTGACGTATTCTGAACTTTCTAGAATCTTCATTGAGACATAGTTATCAGTTTAAAAGTTATGCTGAAGCCAGAAGTCGCGAAGTAAAAATATTCGCTCCTATTGGCGGACAACTGACAACTGACAACTGATAACCTAATCGAGCAACTAATAACCGCTCGTTGTTTTTACCCTGAAGTTTCAGCATACCCTTGGATGTTTTCTGGGTTGAAGCGTCGTAGTATGCTTGTTGCTTGCCGCGTTACACTGTCATTTCCCTTGACAACAATCAAATACTTACCTGCATTAAGACGGTTGCGATAAGGCAAAGCATCACCGCTACCAAACACCAAACCAGCACCGCCACCAGCAAAAAAGCTGCCCATACCACCAGCAATAGCTCCTAGTAAGCCACCAATAACATGATTGCCAATTTCACCCGCCCAAGCAAAGGTATCTAAACCCGACAGAACGCTGAAAGCAACTCCAGAAGCAAAACCAAACGGTACGAGCCAGAAAGCCATTAGTTTTGCTTGCGTGGCAGCTTGCTCGTTAGGGTCAATTAAGCCAAACTCATCTGCACTCTTATAACCTCTACCGAGAATAGTAACGCGATCGGTGTTTATACCTTCTTTCTCTAGTGCTACGTAGGCTGCTTCTGCTTGAATGCGATCGGGTAACACGGCGATAAGGTAGTTCATAGGGGTGGTGAGTGGTGAGTGGTGAGTGGTGAGTGGTGAGTGGGAGACAAGGCGAATTTAGAATAAATTTCTTCCCTACTCCCTACTCCCTACTTCCTACTCCCTGTTAACTGTTAAAATATCGTACTGCGGCAGCGAATTACCTGAAGCACAACTTAACCTAACTAAAGGCAACCCTTGAGCTGGGAGTAACGCTAGCTGAAATCATCCCTGGTCTTGTGTATCGCTGCTGTCGCTCAAAGCGAGTAGACAAACAAACTACTTACACGAGCGGACAGTTCACTTATCATTAATAATGCCTTTTTCCCACTGGATTCCTATCGCTAATCATGGCTAAAGTTCTCGTCTCTGACCCAATCGACCAGGCAGGAATTGATATCCTCTCTCAAGTTGCCACTGTTGACGTAAAAATCGGTTTAACACCAGAGCAGTTCGTACAGGCGATCCCAGAGTACGATGCGTTGATGATTCGTTCTGGTAGCCGCATTACCAAAGAAATTATCGAAGCTGGGCATCAATTGAAAATTATTGGTCGTGCTGGTGTGGGCGTAGATAATGTAGACGTACCTGCTGCCACTCGCCAAGGAATTGTAGTTGTCAATTCTCCTGAAGGAAATACGATCGCCGCAGCCGAACACGCGATCGCCATGATGTTGGCATTGTCGCGCTATATTCCCGATGCGAATGCCTCTGTCAAGCGGGGCGAGTGGGATCGCAAATCCTTCGTGGGGGCGGAAGTCTACAAAAAAACCCTCGGTGTGGTGGGATTAGGAAAAATTGGTTCCCATGTTGCTACAGCGGCTAAAGCGATGGGGATGAAGCTACTTGCCTACGACCCCTTTATTTCTAACGAACGGGCAGAACAGTTAGGCTGCCGTTTGGTCGAGATGGATATCTTACTACAAGAAGCCGACTATATTACCCTGCACATGCCCAAAACTCCGGAGACAACCCATCTCATTAACGCCGCAGCGATCGCGAAAATGAAACCCAATGCCAGGATCGTCAACTGTGCTAGAGGTGGCATTATCGATGAAGCGGCACTAGCAGAAGCGCTCAAGGCGGGTAAAATTGCGGGCGCGGCTTTGGACGTATTTGAGGAAGAACCACTCAAAGAATCGCCCCTGAGAGCCTTAGGGAAAGAAATTATTCTCACTCCCCACCTCGGTGCTTCAACTACAGAAGCACAAGTTAATGTCGCGATCGACGTAGCCGAACAAATTCGTGATGTTTTGCTAGGTTTACCAGCTCGTTCCGCCGTCAATATCCCTGGACTCAGCCCCGATATTTTAGAAGAACTCAGACCGTACATGCAACTTGCCGAGACTTTGGGTAACTTAGTGGGTCAACTAGCTGGGGGACGTGTCGATTTACTCAACGTCAAATTGCAAGGCGAACTTGCCACCAATAAGAGCCAACCTTTAGTCGTAGCTGCTTTGAAAGGATTGCTTTCTCAAGCGTTGCGCGAACGGGTAAATTACGTTAATGCCAGCGTCGAAGCCAAAGAACGGGGCATTCGGATTATTGAAACGCGGGATGCTGCCGTGCGAGATTATGCAGGTTCCTTGCACTTATCAGCTAAGGGTTCAATGGGGGAACATTCGGTGACGGGGGCGCTGTTGGGCGATGGCGAAATTCGCATTACCAACATTGACGAATTCCCCATCAACATCCCTCCCAGTTCGCATATGCTGTTTACGCTACACCGAGATATGCCAGGAATTATTGGAAAACTCGGTTCCCTACTGGGTAGCTTTAACGTCAACATCGCTAGTATGCAAGTTGGACGCAAAATCGTGCGTGGCGACGCAGTCATGGTGTTGAGTTTAGACGACCCCCTGCCCGATGGAATTTTGACCGAAATTACCAAAGTTGCAGGCATTCGCGATGCTTATACAGTAACTTTATAGCAATTAGCTGTTAGCAATTAGCTGTTAGCTAGTTGCTAATCGCTAATCGCTAATCGCTAACTATGACAAATCACTGGTGGGAAATTCAAATTTTGTCCGATCTAGATCTAGAAGATACAATCTTCTGGCGACTAGAGGATTTTGGCTGTCGCGGCATGGCAAGCGAGCGGCAGAGTAATGTTGGTAATGCTTGTTTGGTGAAGGCATATTTGCCACAAGAACGAGTACAGTTACTTGACTTGGCTGCTCTTTCTCTGTGGTTGCGACAGGATGCCTTGTTGGTAGGATTAGAGCCACCTAAAGTGCAGTGGCATTCGATCGATGAAGAAGACTGGGCGAGTAGCTGGAAACAACACTGGCAACCGCAAGAGGTGGGCGATCGCATTTTAATCTATCCTGCTTGGCTACCAGTGCCAGAAAAATCCGAGCGACTGTTGCTACGGCTCGATCCTGGGACTGCTTTTGGTACGGGCAACCACGCCACGACGCAGTTATGTTTAGAAGCCTTAGAAATGCGCTTGGACGATCCGCCCAATGCTTCTCAAGAAAGCGTAGTTATTGCAGATATTGGTTGCGGTTCCGGTATCCTTTCAATTGCAGCAATTTTACTCGGAGCTAGCCAAGTCTATGCTGTAGACACGGATGTCATGGCAGTCAAGGCAACCGACAGCAATCGACAACTGAATCAAATTTCTGCCGATCGGATAATCGTAGAGCAGGGTAGTGTAAGCACATTGCCTCAAATGACTCAAGTAGCGTTCGACGGCATTGTCTGCAACATCTTAGCAGATGTCATCATTCAACTAATTCCGCAAATCACCTCTGTCTCTAAACCCTCGACTTGGGGAATTTTAAGTGGGATTTTAATCGATCGAGCCCAATCTGTTGCCGATACTTTAGAACACTACGGTTGGACTGTGGCAACTCTTTGGCGTCGCAAAGAATGGTGTTGTTTTAATGTGAGACGAGCTTGATGAGTCATTTGTCATTTGTCATTCGTCATTTGCGATCGGTTGTAGTTCCGAAGATAATCTTTCTATCAGTCGCTCAACCTGCAAATCTTGAAAGCGTTTTGAGGTCATAATTTATTTCTTGTCCATCACTATATATCAGTTATTTTTCCTAGAAACAGTCGCTAACTAATAACAAATGACCAATGACTAATGATTAGTGCCAAACGGGCAATTCCTGCTCTATTTATTATTTATTTTCTGTCAGGGTTTACAGCGCTGCTTTATCAGGTGGTGTGGCAGCGAATGCTGGGACTGTTCTCTGGATCTGACGTGCGATCGGTAACGATTGTTGTTGCCTCCTATTTGTTAGGACTGGGTGTAGGTGGCTGGCTAGGTGGCTGGGTGAGCGATCGCCTTAGCAATCGTCAGGCAATTCAAATCTATGGTTGTTGCAATTTTGGAATTGCTGTTTTTGCTGTTTGCAGCCGCTTTTTATTCTACGACTTGCTGTTTCTGCAAGGAAAATTCTTGGCACAATTTCCAGCAATAATGTTGGCGATCGTGTTTGTCAGTTTATTAATTCCTACTACCTTGATGGGCGTATCGCTGCCTTTGGTATCGAAGGCAACTAGCCGTCATGCAGAAGGTGCTGCAGCTCGAATTGGTCTACTTTATGGATTGAACACGCTTGGCTCGGGGTTAGGAACGCTCGTTTCTGGTTGGTATATTATCGGAACTTTTGGATATGAAAAGACAGTTTATCTGGGTGCAATGCTAAGTGCTGTAGTGGGAATTATTGCCTGGTCTATTTCTCGCCAATTCCAGTCAGATCGTCCTGCATCAGTTGCGCCAGATAGGACAAATTTGCCACTGCGATCGCGTTCTCTGTGGCAGTGGTGTTTTTTGGTCTTTCTTTCCGGTTTTGCAGCCATTTCTTTAGAAATTATCTGGTTTCGGATTCTTGATACAGTACTGCAATCGATCGCCTATACTTACGCCCACCTACTAGCGTTTATTCTAGTTGGCAATGCCTTAGGTAGCATCGCCGGGGCGGCGACAATTCGATTCATTCGTCAACCCCGAAAAGTCTTTTTTGCCATTCAAGCTAGTATAGCTGCTTACTCGCTAATTTCTATTTGGCTGATTAGCATTTACTGGCAGTCTCATCCGACAGATTTACGTACAGATATCGGCTATATTGACTTAAACAATATTACTCCTATTGTCATTTTCAGATATATAGTTATACCTTTGGTAATGCTCGTATTGCCAAATTTCTTACTTGGTTTTTATTTTCCCTTAGTACAGAAAGCCGTACAAACAGAAGATAGCCAAATCGGACAGCGAGTCGGTTTAATTCAAGTAGCAAATATCTTGGGAAACACTACAGGTAGCCTGCTGACGGGATTAGTGCTGTTGGATCGGTTCGGTACGGCGGGTTCCTTGCGATTAATTGCCTGGTTAGGACTGGGATTTGCCCTGCTGTGTTTCAATTTTAAGCAAGACAAGCTGGCGAGTCTGCTAGCGATCGCCCTCGCTATCATAATTGCTTTGTTTCCAAATAATACTCGTCTCTGGGCGGCTTTACATGGCATTCCAGCCGCACAATATTTTCTGGCTGCCGAAGATTCAACAGGTGTAGCCGCCGTGACTGAGGTGAACGGACAAGGTACTTTGCTAGCCAGCGGACAAGCGCAAGCCAGTTTTCCTTATATGCAAGTCCACGCACTGCTAGGCAGCATACCAGCCCTGATTCATCCTCATCCCGTCCACATCATAGTTATCGGTCTGGGTTCGGGTGGAACGGCTCATACAGCAGGAGTGAACCCTGCAACTCGGCAAATTAAAGTGGTAGAGCTACTAGGAGCTGAGTTGACAGTTTTGCGTCAATATGCACAAACTCCTAACGGTCAGCCGCTCAAATACTTGTTTGAAGACCCGCGCTATCAATTTATTATCGGTGACGGACGGCAAGAACTGGAACTATCGCAACAGCAGTTTGACATTATTGAAGCAGATGCAATCTATCCTTGGCGATCGCGAGCTGGTATGCTGTACTCGCAAGAATTTTTTCAAGCCGTGCGATCGCACCTCGCTCCAGGTGGTATGTTTGTCGAGTGGAACGTCGGTTTAGGCACAGCGCAAACATTTCGTAGCGTATTCCCTTACGTCATGCAGTTAGCCATGAGTGGCGACTTACACGTTTTGATTGGCAGCGATCGCCCCGTTGACTTCAATCGGCAGCGACTATTAACTAAACTAGAGGACGTCGCCGTACAAAACTTTTTGGCAAAGGCAAGTGTCAACGTTGAAGCAATTCGTCAAGATGTCAAAGCTGCCCAAGTCAAATTCTACTCCCACGCCCGAGACGGGCGATCGCAGCCCATAAATACAGACTTGTTCCCGCGATCGGAGTATTATTTGAACCAAGGGTAAGTCGTAAGTAAAAACACTACTCACTACTCACTTTCTCTGGCGTTTTACTATCGATGTACTCGCGCCAGCGCTTAATCTTACCCGCGACAAAATCAGCAATAATGGCATCGTCTGCGCGGTTGCGACGACCTGTAGCTTTTTCCGTATCTTCCCAATACCACTCTACGGCAGCGCGATCTCCTTCAACAATCGTTTGGCGAAGATCGATTTTGACATTAGACGCATAAGTAGCAAAGTCTGCTGCTGCTTTGCGGATAGCTTCTCTCCCCACCCATTTCTGTCCTGGGACAATGAACTCGCCATCAGGGGTAAATAAAGCTGCGAAAGCGTCGGCATTTCCATTTATCCAACTGTCTCTAGCTTGACGCACGATCGCCCAAATCTGCTCTGGAGAGGTAGTTTTTCCCGCTATGGGGCTAGAATCACTCAAACTCATTTGTGTAGGTGTACTGGCAAATGCTTTCATGCTAACCAAAACAATAGCAACTCCAACCAGAATCGCTAGTACCACTTTGCGCGATCTTGCTTTAACCTGATGTAAACCAATCTGATGTAAACGGAGTTTCATTTTTTTCTATTGTCTGGTGACTGCATTCAACGGATGCAAGTCAGCTTGAACTACGCACCGGAAGCTTCATTACATTCCATTGCAGCGCACTTGCTAGCCTGTATCAACTGTGCTGCGGAGCGATCGATTCCCATACCATAACGCCATTCTCCATTGAGATATAGCCAGGTTGGTACTTGACGCACGAAATCGCGATCGCCTTCAAAACAAACTGTCCCTTGCACGAGAGCGGGATTCAGAGGAGTGTACCCCATCCAGATATGGGTAAATACGCTAAGATCGGCCGATATCAAAACATTTACCTCAAAGCCTGGATTTTTTTGACACACATCAACCTCTCCATCTTCAATTGCCATCCACCAACTGCGCTGAGTTTTGCGCCCTCTAGTCAATCCTCGGAAGTCAAACTGAAGTACTATTTTTTGAGATGGTACTGCCTCAAGATTGATTCGTCGCCTCATCCCCCACATTAATAAGGCATCATCCAAATCTTCAGAAGCAATTTGTTCGCTTCCCCACTGTTGCGCCCAAACACCCATCGCTTCAATCAGCGGTCGCAGAGCTTCTCCAGCTGGTGTGAGCAGATACTCGTGCCCTTGCCCTGTTTTTTTTTCATGGCTAACGACAACACCCATCTTCTCCAGCTCTTTGAGTCGTTGAACCAAGAGCGCGCGCGACATCAACGGCACGCCTCGACTGATGTCGTTGAAGCGGCGATTGCCATACAGCATCTCTCGCAATACTAAAGGATTCCAGCGATCGCCAAGTACTTCGGCAGCCTTTGCCACCGGACAGAATTGCCCGTAGCCCCTTCTCATAGGACTTTGTTTGAAAGATGAACCATTAGGTTCAGATGTTGAACTTGTACCACATTGTGAGGCAAATCACAATGAGAGTATCACAAGATTTAACAGGAGACGCGATTATGTCGGAACTACAGACTACACCTACGATGCAGCAAAAAACTATGGATTGGCTATCCCTGGCGGAATCTTTAGGAAAACAATTTGCCGCAAGAGATACCGAAGCAGATGAGTCTGACTTATTTGTTGCCGATAACATTGCCAGATTGAGATCGACTGGATTAATTGCTGCGGGTGTTCCAATCGAACTGGGTGGTGGTGGAGCTAGTTATGCCGATCTCTGTGCGGTGTTACGCATCTTAGGACGTTATTGCAGTTCAACAGCACTTGCGTTTTCAATGCATACCCATCAGGTGACGATCCCAACTTGGCGATGGCAGCATCAAAATGCGCCAGTAGATGGATTACTGAAACGGGTGGCGACCGAGCAACTGGTGCTGCTCAGCAGTGGTGGCTCGGATTGGTTGCAGAGCAATGGTACGGCTGTAAAAGTGGAAGGTGGATTTCTGATTACGGCTCGCAAAATATTTGCTAGTGGTGCGCCTGCTGCAAATTTATTAATAACTAGTGCTGTTTATGAAGACCCAGAAAGAGGGTCTACAGTATTACATTTTGCAGTTCCTATGAATGCTCGGGGTGTTTCAATTGAACCTACCTGGCAAGCGATGGGAATGCGGGGAACGGGTTCCCATGATGTTGTTCTCTCAGATGTTTTTGTTCCAGATACCGCCGTGACTTTGCGACGAGCGCAAGGGAAATGGCATTTTATTTTTCATCTCGTCTCAATGATTGCGATCCCGCTGGTTTATTCCGTTTACGTTGGGGTTGCAGAAGCGGCACGCGATCGGGCGATTCAAATAGCCATGAAACGTTCCACCGACGAGCATCTCTGCTACATGATAGGAGGCTTGGACAACGAATTAACGTCCGCAAAGTTAGCACTCCAGCACATGATTTCGACTGCCGTAGCGAGTCAACCTGGTTTTGAGACAACAAATCAAATTATGACGGGACGAACGCTCGTCGCCAAAGCGGCGCTGAATGTAGTCGATCTGGCGATGGAAATTGCTGGAGGAAGTGCATTCTATCGCAAACTGGGTCTGGAGAAATTGTTCCGTGACATCCAGGGAGTTCGCTATCATCCTTTGCGGGAGGAAGCACAGCGCAAGTTATCGGGTCAACTGGCATTTGGGTGGGATACATCTTCTTTGTAGAGAAATGCCTCTCGTCCAGAACGATCGCGAGCGCCTTGGTTTCAGCACGGAAAAAAGCGATCGTTCTTGCACTGCCAACTTTCTAAGCTACTCATAACTGACAAGCCACAGGCTAACATCAACTTAGCCTTTGGCAACTCCACTTAGGCGATCGCCACAGTATCGCCCATATAGCAGAGAACAGCACTAGGGTAAAAATGTCAAGCTGGTAAGTAAATACAGAGAATTAATCTTTGTTTTGTATCTAAGTCAACAATCTCCCGCAAAATGGTAGAGGTAGCAGTCTAAAAGACAACCCCAGAAAACACCCTAAGTTAGGAGTACCTGAGAAATGCTTGCATACATCCTTGCGTTAGCTGTTGCTATTGGTAGTCTTGGCATCTACTTAGCTGCCTTTTTCTTTCCAGAAATCGGTCGCAAGAACGATATCTATTGGAGCGGTGTAGGACTGTTCTATGCTTTAGTCTTATGGGTATGTGCTAAGCAGATAACAGGAGGACTCTTATTAGGTCAAGTCGCTGGAGTTGTCTTACTGGGTTGGTATGCGTTCCAAACTCTACAGTTACGCCGCCAATTAACTCCTCAACAGCAACAAACGGCAGTACCTAGTGCAGCACAGGTAAAAAGCAACGTTCGAGAGCAAGTAGCCAAAATCTCACCTCTACAAAAGCTGTCGCGATTTGGTAAGAAAGCGACTAGTACAACCACCGCAGCCAAGGAACAGCTAGAAACCAAGGCTGATGTCAAGGAAGTTCCGACACCACCAGTAGAATCTACTCCCACTTTAGAGATTGTCGATCGTCGTACCCCTACAGCTCCAGAAACAACTGAGTTGGTATCTACCCCTGAAGAAAAAATCGCTCCAGAAGTGGAAGTCATTCCCCCAGCCGAATCTGAATCTACAGATAGCATTGTGGCTGAAGCTCAGCCAACCCCAGAGATTGTCGTAGATACTCCAGTCGAAACTACCCAACCGGAAGCAGCAGCGATCGACGAAACTTTATCCTCTGAAGAGGATGAAGTTCCTGAGTTACACCGTCCAGATCCTCCTAGTGCTGAATTGGTAGAAGCTGCACTTGAAGACGCGGAGGAAAAGCATCAACCAGCTTCGCCACCGGAGACTGAAGAAAAGCCGTAAGTTTGGAACTACCTTTCCAGCAATAATTCGTAAACATACAGAGGCATACACCCATATATCGTGTTTGTTTACGTGCCAAATAGAATGCGATCGCATTGACTCGGGAAGAGATAACGGGTGTCATATGGTTAGGCAATATTTCCTGTAGCGATTTGGGTGGCGATGGCAAGCTCTTGGTTGAAGCTACTCAATGGGCATTTCAATGGGCATTCAACGAAAAAAATGAAGTTATTATTGATGGCTGCATCTCCAAACAGAATGCGATCGCATTCTATGTTGAACTGTGATGGAACTGATTCTTCAGCAGAAATACTTCTAAAATAGTTGAATAACCTTGCCCCTATTTTCAAAAATCAGAGCTGTGACAGAACCAGGAAGTTATAAAGACACCGTAAACTTGCCTAAGACAAAATTTGACATGCGAGCGAACGCTACCAAGCGCGAGCCAGAGATCCAAAAGTTTTGGGCAGATAATCAAATTTACGATCGCCTGTCGCAGCAAAATTCCGGCGAGATTTTCACTTTACACGACGGTCCCCCCTACGCCAACGGTTCGTTGCACATCGGTCACGCTCTAAATAAAATCCTCAAAGACATTATCAACCGCTATCAGCTCCAAAAAGGGCGCAAAGTACATTGCATCCACGGTTGGGACTGCCACGGATTGCCAATCGAACTCAAAGTCATCCAAAGCATGAAGCCAGAGGAACGCGCCTCGCTCACACCTCTGGAACTACGCCACAAAGCCCGAGACTTTGCCCTCAAGGCAATGCAAGAACAATGTGCCAGTCTCAAACGCTGGGGTGTAGTGGGCGATTGGGAAAACTCCTATTTAACTCTAAAACCAAAATACGAAGCTGCGCAGATTGGCGTATTCGGGCAGATGGTTTTAAAAGGTTATATCTATCGCGGCTTCAAACCCGTCTACTGGAGTCCTAGCTCGAAAACCGCCCTAGCCGAAGCAGAGTTAGAGTATCCCGAAGGACACACCTCCCGCAGTCTTTATGCTGCTTTCCCAATAACTCACATCGAGCCATCAGTCTTTCCCAAACTCAAATCTTTCCTACCGCATTTATGGGTAGCTATTTGGACGACAACCCCGTGGACAATTCCAGCAAATTTAGCAGTTGCAGTCAATCCCGACTTAACCTATACCGTGGTGGAAATTTCACGCAAAGACGCAGAGACGCAAAGCACCCTTAGCGCCTTCGCGTCTTTGCGCGACCAAAATCCAAAATACCTCATCGTAGCGGCAGATTTAGTTGAAAGACTATCTGCAACGCTTGGCGCTCAACTCACTGTAAAAGCTACCCTCAAAGGCTACGAACTAGAACACTGCAAGTATCGCCATACATTGTGCGATCGCGAAAGCCCGATTGTCATTGGTGGCGACTACGTGACGACAGAATCTGGTACGGGACTCGTCCACACTGCACCAGGACACGGACAAGAAGACTATCAAGTGGGGATGCGCTATGGTTTGCCGATCCTCTCTCCCGTCGATGCCGATGGTAACTTTACCTCAGAAGCAGGACAATTTGCCGGACTCAACGTGTTGGGAGAGGGTAACGCCGCAGTTGTTAGAGCCTTAGAACAGGCTGGTTCGCTGCTGAAGGAAGAACCTTACGTTCACAAGTATCCTTACGATTGGCGGACGAAAAAACCCGTCATTTTACGGGCAACAGAACAATGGTTTGCTTCTGTAGAAGGATTTCGAGACGCAGCCCTGCAAGAAATCGCCCACGTCCAGTGGATTCCCGCCCAAGGAGAAAACCGCATCACCGCTATGGTAGCAGAGCGATCTGATTGGTGTATCTCCCGTCAGCGCAGTTGGGGCGTACCAATTCCCGTATTCTACGATGAAGAAACTGGGGAACCACTACTGAATGAAGAGACGATCGCTCGCGTCCAAAGTATTTTTGCCGAACGAGGCTCGGATGCTTGGTGGGAAATGTCGGTAGAAGAGTTATTACCAGAAAAATACCGCAATAACGGGCGAAAATACCGTAAAGGTATGGATACAATGGATGTCTGGTTTGATTCTGGTTCTTCTTGGGCGGCTGTCCTCAAGCAGCGACAGGAATTATCCTATCCAGCCGATCTTTATTTGGAAGGATCGGATCAGCATCGCGGTTGGTTCCAGTCTAGTTTGCTCACTAGCGTCGCTACTAACGGTCATGCACCGTACAAAACTGTTTTGACTCACGGTTATACCGTAGACGAACAGGGGCGTAAGATGAGTAAGTCTTTAGGAAATGGAGTCGATCCGGCGGTAGTGATTGACGGGGGCAAGAATCAAAAAGAAGAACCGCCCTACGGTGCAGATGTATTGCGATTGTGGGTATCGTCGGTAGATTATTCTTCCGATGTGCCGATTAGTAAAAATATTCTGAAGCAGCTAGCGGATGCGAGAAATAAAATTCGCAACACCGCTCGTTTCTTACTAGGAAATCTGCACGATTTCGACCCCAGTAAGGATGCAGTACCGTACGAGCAGCTACCTGAACTCGATCGCTACATGTTGCATCGGATGACGGAAGTATTTACCGAGGTAACACAAGCTTTTGACAAATACCAATTCTTCCGTTTTTTCCAAACCGTGCAGAATTTCTGCGTCGTAGATTTATCTAGTTTCTATTTAGATATTGCCAAGGATCGGCTGTATATCAGCGCCGCAAATTCGTTTCGCCGCCGCAGCTGTCAAACAGTCTTGCAGATTGCTGTAGAAAACTTAGCAAAAGCGATCGCCCCCGTACTGTGTCACATGGCAGAGGATATCTGGCAATATCTCCCCTACCCTACACCCTACAAATCTGTTGTTGAATCGGGATGGGTAAAGTTAGAGGATAAATGGCACGATCCAGAACTAGCTGAAGTTTGGCAACAGCGACGCTTTATTCGCACAGAAGTTAATAAAGTACTGGAGAAAGCACGCACCGAAAAAGCGATCGGTTCTTCCTTAGAAGCAAAGGTATTACTATTCGTCCCCGAACAGCAGTTACGTGAAAAGCACTTACCAACTCCCAAACTTGATGAGTTAGTCAATAGTAAAAACAGAGTTGATGAATTACGCTATCTATTCATCACTTCTCAGGTAGAACTCATCAATTCTCCCACAGCATTAACTGGATTGAAATATAGCTTCCAATCTGATGTTTTGGGAATTGGGGTAGCTAATGCTGATGGGAAAAAATGCGATCGCTGTTGGAATTATTCCGTTCACGTGGGCGAATCTACAGAACATCCTCTCTTGTGCGAGCGCTGCATCCCTGCTCTAGCAGGAGAATTTTGATTATCAGTTGTCATCAGTTATGAGTAGAAGAGGCGATCGCAATTGTTAGCTAAAGAAGTATTAAAGATAAGATCGCGATAGAACTTGCGATCGCACTCAACTAAGACTCAAAATGGCACATTTGCGGCAATCAAACTCTAAATTTAACTTTCAGGCGATCGCCAAAAAATTAACCCGCGTCTTGCGGATTAGTTCTACCTTATTCACCTCATATTACGCTTATATGTTGGAATATCGGGCAGAGCTATTTTTATGGGCTTTGTCTGGTAGCCTACCGTTGATCTTGATGGGAGTATGGACGCAAGCAGCCCAAAGCGGACAATTCAGCTTATCGCCTATAGACTTTGCCCGTTACTTCCTCACCGTATTTCTGATCCGGCAATTTACTGTGGTGTGGGTCATTTGGGAATTTGAGAAAGAAGTTGTCGAGGGGCGACTATCTCCCCGCTTGCTCCAGCCTTTAGATCCGGTGTGGCATCACGTATTTGCTCACGTTTCTGAAAGATTTGCTCGTTTACCATTTGCGATCGCCCTTGTTGGGTTGTTTTTCTTCCTCTATCCCCAGGCGTTTTGGATACCGAGTTTAGGTAGTTCGATCTTATTTGCGATCGCCGTTTTGCTTGCTTTTGCTCTACGGTTTCTGATCCAATATACTTTTGCTTTATTTGCTTTTTGGACGGAAAGGGCAAATGCAATTGAAAATTTTTGGTTTTTATTTTACTTATTTTTCTCCGGTTTAATTGCACCTTTGGAGACGTTTCCGCCAATTGTGCGCGAGATTGTTCTATGGACTCCTTTTCCATATCTAATTCATTTTCCTACTTCTTTAATTGTAGGGATACCAGAAAATATAGGGCGAGGATTCTTAATTACAGTGGGCTGGTGCGCGCTATTTTTTGGCTTGAATCGCTGGCTATGGCGGCGCGGATTGAAACAGTATTCCGGGATGGGGGCTTAGGAATTTTAGATTATAGATTTTGGATTTTGGATTGAGAAATTAAGTACAGATAAATGTGGATAGAGGAATTGAGCGCAGATAAATCTAGATAGACGCAGATGCACGCAGATTGTAAGATGTAGGACGGCGATCGCAGTTATTTTCTCTATGAGTGAAATTCCTCAACCAGGGCAAGCAGCACCAAATTTTACTGCTAGTAATCAAGACGGCGATTTGGTCAGATTAGCTGATTTTGCCGGACAGTGGTTGGTACTTTACTTTTATCCCAAAGATGACACACCTGGGTGTACGACGGAAGCGAAAGATTTTAGCGAGTATATGCAAGAGTTTAGCAACTTAGGTGTGAAGGTTGTCGGCGTGAGTGTAGATTCTCAACAGTCTCACTGTAAGTTTATTGCCAAACACAACTTGTCAATTGTACTTTTGAGCGACCCCGAACATCAAGTTGCTGATGCTTACGGTGCGTGGCGGTTGAAAAAGTTTATGGGTAAAGAATATATGGGTGTCGAACGTTCTACTTTTGCGATCGCACCAGATGGAACTATCGCTCATACGTGGGCAAAAGTCAAAGCTAAAGGTCACGCGATCGCCGTTCTCAATCGTCTGCAAGAATTAGCGATCGAATAACTCGGGCTATACTTACTCTTGATGTTAAAGATCGTGAAAGATAAACTCAAAAAGCCGATGTAAGTTTGCACGCACTCATTTTGATTAAGATATGTTAAGCTTGGCTCTAATCCTCAGCCTTCCCAAACGATGACCATGCTAGCAGCAATTTTCTACGATCTCGACGGTACTATTGTCAATACCGATCCATTACACTTTCGCGTGTGGCAAGCACTCTTGAGAGAGTATGGCGTAGAGATTGATGAAGAGTTCTATAAAAATCGCATGAGTGGCAGGCTGAATCCAGCGATCGTGCAAGATTTATTTCCAGAATTTTCTCAAGAAGAGGTAATAAGATTTAGCGATCGCAAAGAAGCGCAGTTTCGGGAGGTAGCAGCAGAACTGACACCGATACCAGGATTGTTAGAAGTTATTGCTTGGGCAGATGAAAAAGAACTCAAACAAGCTGTAGTCACAAATGCTCCTCCAGAAAACGCTAAGCACGTGTTAAGCGTTCTGAACTTAGAACACAGATTCGAGCGGGTATTTGTTTCGCAAGAAATTGGCATGGCAAAACCCGATCCTGGTCCCTATCTCTATGCACTGGCTTATTTTGGCTTAAATGCCCAACAAGCGCTTGTATTTGAAGATTCTCCCTCTGGCATTCGTTCAGCCGTGGGTGCAGGAATATCCACAGTAGGAGTTGCCTCCTCTCAAGAACCTAATGAGCTTTACGATCTAGGTGCAATGCTTGCTATTCCCGATTTTAAAGACTCGCAATTATGGGGGCTGTTGGGAAAGTCGTAAGTCAGAAGCTTGCCCTCGAATGAAATGAAGGGTTAAAGCCAAAAAGAGTAAATGCAAATGACGCATGACAACTGACGAATGACAATTTAAATCACTGCTGCCTCTAACATCTGAATTGTTCCCTTTGTGGCATCGATTTCGACTTCTAGACCGATTGGTAGTGTCAAGATAGTGTCAACGTGTCCGATTGCTGCGCCGTACCAAGCGGGAATTTTTAATGGTTGAATGTGGTTCCAGACAACTTCCTCTAAAGTTAGAGAACCGTAATCGGCATCTGGAGTACAGTTAGGACATTGCCCAAAAATAAAACCTGCGAGCTTGTCAAAGATTCCGGCTAATTTTAACTGTGTCATCATGCGATCGAGCCGATAAATATTTTCGCCAATATCTTCTAAAAATAAAATTGCTCCGTCCATATTTGGCAAGTAAGGCGAACCGACAATTGCAGATAGAACAGATAGGTTTCCTCCAAACAATTTACCTTTAGCACGACCAGAATTAATCGTTTGAACTCGATATTTTACTTGCATTAAACGATCTGCATCACTGCCATCTTTTAGATTTTTAAACTCTATAGATTCACCAGCAAATAATATGCGTTGAAAATATTCTGTTTGCTCTGCATTCCAGGAAGAAAAGCCATTGGGACCGTGAAAAGTGACTAAGTTAGTTCGAGCGGTAATGCCTAAAACTAAAGCTGTAATATCGCTAAAACCAATAATAATTTTGGGATTTTTGCGAATTAATTCATAGTCTAAATATGGTAAAATTCTGCTAGAACCCCAACCACCTGTAATAGGCAAAAGTGCGGCAACTTTAGGGTCAGCAAACAACTGATTCACATCGGCAGCGCGGTCGCGGTCTTGTCCTGCTAAATAGCCGTAGCGATCGAGGACGTGGGGCGCAAGTTTCGGTTCTAATCCTAGCCCTCGCACGGCATCGCGGACGATATCTAGATTTTCCCGCACGAACGTCGCTCCAGCAGGGCTGATAATTCCGACTACGGAACCGGGTTTTAGTCTAGCTGGTTTGAGAATCCGGGAGTCGGGAGTTGAAAGTCGGGAGTCGAGATGTTTTTCTCCTCTGCTCCTCTGCTCCTCTGCTCCCCTACTTAACTTCGCAGTTGAGACAGCCGTACTAGTAACAGTTGTGGCGATCGCAGTTTTGAGAAATCGATCGAGAAAATGACGGCGTAGAGACATTTAGCTTAGCGATTTGGCGTACCAGCCAGCCGAGTGAAAGCACTCTCGACATCTGGGGGTAATTGACGCATAATTTTACCCTTTTCGCGATCGACTGCTACTAATATGACTCTTGCCGTCACATACAATTCCTTGCTGTCGGGAGATTGAATTTGATAGTCCCAATTGATCCGCACACCTTCCATATCCGCCATGCGGGTTTTGACTACAGCATCCATTCCCATTTTGATCGGACGATGGTAGCGTACTGCTAGTTCTACCACGGGTAAGTCGCAACCCAAAGCTACTAAGTCAGCAAAGTTAATTCCAATCGATCGCAAGCATTCTACTCGCGCTTCTTCCATCCATGCTATGTACGAACCATGCCAGACGACACCAGCATAGTCTGTATGATGGGGTTGCACTCGGACTGGATATTCAAACCAATCCGTAAAGGCTACGTTGGGTAAGTTTGTTGTCGTTCCGTCTACCATCTGCAATCATACTTTAACAAAGGTCCACTCCAAAATTTTAATCGGTGCGGTTTGCAGTTGCTCTGTAAGTTCAGCATTACTACTAAATTGTAGTTGGGAAAGGTATGAAGCTTCGACGTTGACGGTAAACTCTTTCTCTTCAAAGCACCATGGGGTAACGGTAACTTTGCCATCATTGAGCTGAATTACATCATAGCGATCGCCATCCGATCCTTTACCAATTTCTAATGCACGTTCGTCTACTGGTAATTGATGGTTACAGAGAATGAGCGAGAGGCGATCGCACCATTGAAAAAATGCATAAGCTGCTTCAGCATCTTTCTGACTAATTTTAAGTTCTTTTCTATACTGCTTTTGTAGCGCTAATTGTTCGTCAAGAAACTCATCTAGTTCCGATGATTCTCCCCGTTTTCCTTCATTCAAAAAGCTAGTATGCATGGAAGTTAGCATTGTCACCCACCGTCCCCGATAACGAGCGTTAGAAATGTGCTTTTTCAGCTTGGGTAGATAGGTACTTGTATCAAGAGTAAAGTCTAGCGGCGCACCAGCTGGCGTCAGGCTATTTTCTTCCCATTCCTTTTCTAGATCGTCATGGTGGGAAATTGCCGCTATAGTCTCGTAGATCCGAGGCGGAAAATCTTTGCGTCGCCAATGTCCGGCAATTTGTGCCGCGAGTAGCGCGTGGGCGCGATGATAAATAATCTCCCAACCTTTTTCAGTTTGATTAGCAATCATGTGTCAGTTATCAGTTATCAGTTATCAGAAGAAAGGAGTCAGGAGTCAGGAGTCAGGAGTCAGGAGGGAGACAAATACAAATTCTTCTCACTCACCACGACGCGGCTTAATTGCGGCGGAACCGGATGCTCCCGCCCGCAACACAAGAGCGCATGACTCACTCCCCAACAACCAATTACCCATTACCCATTACCACTTTTAATCTCCACCCAATTCGACAATCTTGCCAATATTGAAATCTATCCTGATCCAGCCTTTAAGTCTGCGGAGATTGTCTAGCAGCAACAGGGGAATTTGCCAGTGATGTACCATTAAAAATGGTAAAGGATCGTCGAGCGCAAAAATTGCATCCTTCCCACGCCAGATGTTTTTGAACCAAGCTTGCAATTGTTTAAAAGAGCGAATTCCGGTTAGCCGCCAGAGTTCGTGATAAGTCCAGTAAGTAGGCTTGCTGGTCGATAGGGGTTGCAATGGCTCGGCATAAGGTTCGTTGCTCAGATATGCATCTGCTACCCCTGCTTGGTTATAAAACATTGTAATTGCTGAGTGGGTGCGGGGATTGCACTCGATCGCGTAGATATTTCCGTCTTCAGCTTCAATGAAATCAAAAGAAGCTTGTCCTGTAATTCCTAATTCTTTGACAAAATGACGCACCCACGCCAGGATTTCCGGCTTGTCAACGTTTTCGTAATTGACTTGAAAAGCAGAAGACTCGCAGCAGCAGTGCATTCTTAATTCCCCGTTGCGGACGGTGCTGTGAGTGCAGTATTCCTGTCCTGGGATAAATTCCTGCATAATCCAAGGCTTGTCAGGACTAATCGGCAAACTCTTGACAAAAGCTGCTGTTTCTGCTGATGTAGTACAGGGTAACTTAGTTAAGTTCAAACGCCGTACCGAGTCGTAGGGAATGCTTTTGAGGATATAAGGACGTTCTGCGTGAGAAAAGTCAAAGTTAATAACTTGTTCTGGATTTGTAATTTTGAAAGACTTGGGGACGGATAGACCGAGCGATCGCGCTTTTTCGGCAAAAGCAGATTTATCATCTAGCATCTGGGTTACGTCTACATCGAAGTGAAACACTTCACAGCAGCCAGATAAGACTGACTTAGCCACAGAGTCATAGTAACTAGCGACAGGACTACAGACGGGAACGTAGACATCAATATTTTCTTGTTTGGCGATCGCCAGCAATGCTTGTGAATAGCCTTCTGGGTCTTTTTCCGGTGCGGGAACGGTATAAAAGCGATCGACAGCGTTAGAAAACCGATGTCCGGTCAACCAATATTTGTGTGTTTCTACCAACACCACCCGATGTCCGATCGTATGAAACGAACGGGCAAGTTGCAAGGCTTTGGTCATCTTCCCCCCCGTCAGCATAATGTTTTTGGGGTGCGATACAGGCAAAATGCCCTTGTCACGAAAGAGTTTGCTAACGAGATTCCACAGCAAAGCTGTTAAAACAACAACGCAGTTGAAAGGAAAGGCGATCGCGAGTAGAAGTAGCGTTCCGAGGTTTTGAAGTATAGCACCTATCATGATGACAAGAGAGATTAAGAGAGACAAGACAGACAAGGGACGACAAGGGAGACAAGGGACGACAAGGAAAATCTACCTCTCGCCTCTTGCCTCTCGCCTCTTGCCTCCTCTAAATGCGTCGGATAATCGTCAAACCATCTCGTAGCGGTAGCAAGACCTGTTCCACACGGGGGTCAGCAGCTACGATGCGGTTAAATTGGGCGATCGCTTCTCCGTTGGGGGTGCGCTGCTCTGGTGGTAGGTATGGTTGCCCTTGCAACAAGGTATTATCGACGCAGATAAATCCTCCAGAGGGTACTAAATCTGCGTCTAGCAAGAGGTAAAAATAATCTACATACTCTTTCTTGTCGGCATCGATAAATATTAAGTCAAAAGACTCTTTTGCTGCTGCCAACTTCTGCAACGTTTCCAAAGCTGGGGCGACTTCCACAGAAATTTTACGTCCGTGGGGGGATGCTTGGAAGCAGTCAATCGCAAAGTCTGCCACGTATCGATCTACCTCACAAGCTACTAGCCGTCCGTCCTCTGGTAAAGCCTCTGCCATTGCTAAAGCAGAGTAACCCGTGAACATACCAATTTCCAAAATACTTTTGGCTTTGGTCATGTGGACGAACATTTTTAATGTCTGTCCTTCCAGATGTCCAGACAGCATTTCTTGTTCTAACTGTCGGACTGTTTCTTGGTCAGAAAAACGTTTTTCCCAAGGTTCTGCACAGGTCTTTTTTGCTAAGGCAGTCAGGGCAGCAGATTCTTCGGTGGAAACGGCTTCGATATAGGGATCGATGCCTGCGGCAAGTTGCCAAACTTGTTGGATTTTGGTAGTTACCTCAAGAGCAATGTTCTGTTCTTGCGCCACTAACTCTACGATCTGTTGCAACTGCTGCACCAGAATGCCTAAGGGCGTGACTGGTCTAGCCGTGCTTTCTTTTTGGGGTGCGATCGTCATGGTTATAAGCTCCCTACGAGTTCGGGTTCTTGTACCATGTAAGCATCAACGCCGTCGCCACCGCGAGGGTAGGTCGCGCACAGTTGCTTGTGTTCGGCTAAAGCAGCGTTCAGTTCTTCCCGCGTCAGATCGTTGACGAAGAAGCAAGTTCCAATAGGTTTGGGCATTGCCGCGCGTAGTTTGCCGTCTCTGGTTTGCATAATCGACTCGGTTGCTTGCCAGAGTAGATCGCTTTCCAGCAGAGGATGGTCGAGGGCTAAGCCGATCCGACTCATTAAACCGAGGATGCGATCGCGGTCTTGGGTAGAGATGTAGCCGCGTCTTGCCGCAAGAGTGGCTGAGAATGCCATATCGATATTGACTGCATGACCGTGGAAAATCGGTACGTTGGGGGCGAGTTCTAAAGTCGGACTCCAAGTATGACCGTAGGCAATGACGCGATCGAGATCGATTTCGTGCAAGTTGGGAGTTTCCAACTGAATCATTGTCTTAATCGATTCGTAATTCACTTTATAGGCAATTTCTTGAAGTTCCGGCGTTGCATTTACATAACCGAAGTGAGTTTGCAACAGTTGTTCGCCGTACTTTTCTAGCAAATTGAAGACTTCAGCGTTAGCAACTACAGCAATTTTTACCAGTTCTGCCATGCCGTTACGGACTTGGGCTGTAGGTAGGGTACGCAGGAAAGAAAAATCAAGGATTACCTGTTTAGGTGCGTGGTAAGCACCCAAGCGATTTTTCAGTTTCTTATGGTTAACTGCAACCTTAATTGCCACCCCAGCATCGATCAGACCGATCAGGGTAGTCGGGACGCGGATGAAGTTGGAGTTACGACGGTAAGCAGCACAAGCAAAACCTGCTACGTCTGTTACTAATCCACCACCAACTACCAAAACTGGTTCTTTGCGGACTAATCCGAACTCGGCAAACGCATCGATAATTGTCTCGAAGGTGGCGATCGTCTTATTTGGTTCGGTGATGGTGATGGGGAATACCGTCAGATCGATGTTGTAGTGCTGAAAGTAAGCTTCAATTTGTTCGCCGTAGAGTCGATAAACGTTGGCATCGATGACGGTTAAACAGCGCCCGTATTTTTGGTATTGGTCGGCAATTTCGCGATTGCTAATGTCAAAAGCACCGTTGACGCAAAGGAGGCTGAATTCAATCTTTTCATAGCCTTCTACGTGAAAAGCTGTTGCAGTCGCCGTGAACTTTGCTTGTACTTCGCTCATGAATTTTACCTGTGTGAATTAGTCCAACAAAAATTAGCGACTTGCATGTAGTGCCGCAAGACCAAGTACATGCAGGAGAAAGCCAATAAAAGATTTCTAGGTACAGTAATAAATACTTACCCAATTTTTTACTTCACTTTTCTCTGTTGCCTCTAACAACTCGCCACCGCGTTCGGGGATGCGATGACAGAAAGCCTAATAAGTTCGCGTCAATTATAGTGGCGATAACAACGTTTGCGCTAAACGCTACGCTACACTACTCCTTCGGAGAAGCAAGCTACGCGAACGCTAACGCAATTTCTGCTCGCCCTTTTACTCTCAGCTATAGAACTATAGCTGGCATTGCTCTTATTAGGTCAAATTAGGTCAAAACTTGCATTACTAAAAGCTAAATTAGTTATTCTCCGCTGCATTTCCTAATCTGAATACAGAGGGAAAGAAGGAGGAGCAGAACTAAAGTTAGCAGACTTTAAGCGAGACTTGAGAGCCAGATGACTCTGACAATATCTGACAATACATTAGCAGCAAGTAAATAATATTTGCAATCCTTGACAAAAACGAATTTTTATAGGGTAGAAAAAATTCGCAGCAATTAAACATTGCTTAAACTGTCGATCGGAATCGCTTATCCTGCTGAGCTGCAGTCACAGTTTGCAATCCTTACGAAATACTGAAATCTGCGAGCTTCTGCAAGCCTAAATACTTGGCTTTGAAGTAGTTTTATTAATAAGAATAGCAGTTATGGCTATCAAACCACCTCTTTCATCTCCAGGTTTCCATTTAAGATTGCAACCGTAATTAACTCCCTGCTCTGGATTTAGAGGAGATTGATTCAGTTCAACACTGGGCTTGTATTGCAAGTTTTGCTCCCTTATGGACTTCGCCACACTTGACGCGATCTCAGCTATGCCAAGGTTCTCATGCGCCTGAGTCTATTCACGTTACATCACAAAAATAAACTGAAGCTGAAATTGCTGTCCTCAGTCCAAAGTAGGAGTTGTATTTGTTGTCAAAAATTTGACTGCAACTACCATAGTTATGTATACAACACTATCGATGAATCCTATCAAGCTCAGCGATCGTTCACAAGAGTTTACACGAGAGAGCCGCGATCGCCAAATCTTTTTGTTCAATTTTCTCGATTGACTCAAACAACCAAATTAAAGCAAATGTATAGGCTTTATTTAACTCTTTTCCGGCTTTTATTCTAGTTTTTTCTAACTATAGATGGATGTACGTAATTGAATTCTAACGATCCCTACTCAAATACTTTATCAAAAATATGACTAAAAATATTTCTCAGGAGGGATGAAAACATTCAAACAGCGCTCTCCAGTCGGTTCTCGCTTACCACCAACCGTCAATGCTTCCTGTAGCGCTAGTGTTAACCATCCAGCAACCTCTTGCCTCTGTTCACGCACCGCACCACGCACCACGCTCTCTTCATATTACAGAATTTAAAGTTATGTAGCCTTTTACTGAAGTGGATTCGGACTCTACGGTAAACTAAGCCTTGATTATGAGTCTATGCCAACATAAAACGCTCGTTGGAGTCTTAATTTCCATGTCTCATACCGTTAAAATCTACGATACCTGTATCGGCTGTACCCAATGCGTTCGGGCTTGCCCGACAGACGTGCTAGAGATGGTTCCTTGGGATGGCTGCAAAGCCGCTCAAATTGCTTCCTCTCCCCGCACGGAAGACTGTGTAGGCTGCAAGCGCTGCGAAACAGCTTGTCCCACCGACTTTTTAAGCATTCGCGTATATCTCGGTGCGGAAACCACTCGTAGCATGGGTCTAGCTTACTAGAGTTTGAGTCAAATCCTCTAGAAGCCAGAAATAAGAAAACAAACAACATTTTGATAGCAAGCACCATTAGACGATTGCCTTTTTTAGCTGCACGTAACAATTCAGCTGCATACAGGAGGGGGGAGAACACAAGCCACCCTCTTTTTTGTGTCACTAATAGTGAGTAGTAGGCGATCGCTAATTCGTGCAGAAGCGACATCCGTATGGCATAAATATAGAGAAATTATTTGTGAATTTTAAACAAGCCCGATAGATTAACTCATAAGCTCTAAAGAATGGGAGGAGTGACACATGTGCGGAATTGTAGGCTATATCGGCACTCAAGCAGCAACCGGAATTTTGCTAGCGGGTCTAGAGAAGCTAGAGTATCGGGGCTACGATTCTGCTGGAATCGCTACAGTGTGGGAAGGCGAGATTCACCGCGTCCGTGCCAAAGGTAAGTTACGCAACCTCCAATCGAAACTCACCGGACAGGAAATTCCTGGTTTAGTTGGAATCGGACATACACGCTGGGCAACCCACGGTAAACCAGAGGAACACAACGCTCACCCTCACCTAGATGCATCAAAGCGGGTAGCCGTAGTACAAAACGGCATTATTGAAAATTATCGAGAACTACGAGAAGAATTAAAACAGCTTAACTATGAGTTCGTGACTGAAACCGACACCGAAGTCATTCCCAATTTGGTGGCGGAATGTCTGAGCCAAATGCAGCACAGTGGTGAAACGGAAAAGTTCTACTCTCCTTTTACTGAAGCAGTGCGGCGAGTCGTGAATCGGTTAGAAGGAGCATTTGCGATCGTGCTTTTATGTGCCGATTATCCGGATGAAATTGTGGTAGCGCGACAACAAGCGCCGCTAGTGCTTGGTTTTGGACAAGGGGAGTTTTTCTGTGCTTCGGATATTCCGGCGATCTTGCCTTATACTCACGCGATCGTCCCGTTAGAAAACGGAGAGATGGCAACTCTTACACCCTTGGGAATTGAGATTTACAACTTTGCTGGCGATCGCCTCAAAAAACATCCCCATTTGCTCAGCGGTACTGCCGTGACGATGGAGAAACAGGGCTTCCGTCACTTCATGCTTAAAGAAATTTACGAGCAGTCGAGTGTCGTGCGGATGGCTTTAGAGACTTACATCAGCAGCGATTGGACTGCTGCATCTACCACCAGTCCAATTCATTTGAACTTACCAGCAGAGTTCTACACCGACTTGGAGCAAGTTCAGATTGTGGCGTGTGGCACGAGTTGGCACGCTAGCTTGGTAGGTAAGTATTTACTGGAGCAGCTAGCACAAATTCCCACACAAGTACACTATGCTTCAGAATTTCGTTACGCGCCACCACCACTCATGCCGAATACCTTGATTGTTGGCGTGACGCAATCGGGTGAAACAGCTGATACCCTATCCGCGATCGCGATGGATAAGCAACGCCGCGCCGACCAAACGCCGCAATTTCGTCCCCGGCTGCTGGGAATTACCAATCGGATGCAAAGTTCGTTGGCTCGACTAGTAGACTATACGATCGACATCCACGCTGGAATTGAAATTGGTGTAGCCGCGACAAAAACCTTTATCGCCCAGCTGGTTGCTTTTTATTGTCTGGCTCTCGATCTGGCGTATCGCCGACAAACTCTATCAGCGACTCAACTAGAGCAAATCATCAGGCAATTGTGGCAACTACCAGCCCAGATCGAGTCAATTTTAGAACAGCAAGAGCGCCAAATTGAAGAACTCGCCCATGAGTTTGTTGAGACGCAAGATTTTATTTTCATCGGACGGGGAATTAATTATCCGATCGCGCTTGAAGGGGCGCTGAAGTTGAAGGAAATTAGCTACATTCATGCGGAAGGCTATCCAGCTGGAGAGATGAAACACGGACCGATCGCTTTATTAGATGCCAAAGTGCCTGTAGTGGCGATCGCTATGCCAGGTAGCGTTTATGAAAAAGTTCTTTCTAACGTCCAAGAAGCCAAAGCCCGCGACTCTCGCTTAATTGGCGTTGCTCCGATGCACGACGAACACGCCGAGGAGATTTTCGACGATACAATCCCCGTTCCAGTTGTAGATGAAATCCTCTCTCCTATTCTCTCGGCGATCCCGTTACAGCTACTTGCCTATCACATCGCTGCAAGGCGTGGTTTGGATGTAGATCAGCCCCGTAATTTGGCTAAGTCCGTCACGGTAGAGTAGAACTTTGAAAAAGGTCGATTTGTGCCTCGCACAAATCGACCTTTCTGAAATTGTACCTATGAAATTAATTCTCGTTCCAAAGCTTGCTCGATGGCTTGTAAAGATTGCTGATTGACCTGCAAGCATTTCCATCCTCTATTGGTACTGATGGTAAAAATCAAACCTCCCTCTCTTAAAGCACTGAGTACTTGCCGCGCTGTATTTTTGTTAATAGCAACTTTCTGAGCGATAGTTTCTACCGTCATAGGTTCTTCACCGCTGCAACAATCTAGTATTTCTAAAGCTAATTGATATGGTTGAGCTAAATATGGTCGCACGACTTGTTGAAATGGTTGCGGTAAACAGTGGCGAAACCAAAGAATAAATTTTGTTGCTGTTTGAATTTTTTCTACACTTTTTTGATTCACTAGCTTTGTTTAATAGTTATCAGTTGTCAGTTGTCAGAAGAAAGGAGACAGAAGACAGGAGGAAGATAAAAACATTTCTTCTCACTCACCACGACGCAGCTTTATTACGCCGTGCGACGGCGCAACCGCCCGCAACACCCCACGCACCACGAATCGATTCAGTCCCTTTTAGGGACAACTTCATCCCTTAGAGGGATAGCGTAATTCTAGGGCTGATGCGAATATCAATGTATCTACCGCAGGGCGGGTAATTCACTATTGTGTCTCCCCCTATTTCAGTAAATGCTCGATAGACGACTTTGTAATTTAAATTGAACTGTCTGCGACAGAAACTGTTGTTTCAGGTAATTTTCTAAACTGTTGAGATCGAATTGATTGAGGTTAAATATGAGTCTAATTCAAGTCGCATTGGTTGAAGACCACACTCTTACCCGCTTAGGAATGCGGACTGCTTTAGAACAAACTCAGAAAGTGAAAGTGGTTGGCGATGCTGCTAATGCCCATGATGGCTTGCAATTGCTACAAACGACCAAACCAGATGTAGCGATCGTCGATGTTGGCTTACCAGATATGGATGGGATTGAATTGACTCGTAAGTTTCGCGAGTTTCAAGCCCAAACACCAGACTGCAAAACTAAAGTTTTGATTTTAACTTTAAACGATCGCGAGGATACTGTATTGGCTGCTTTTACAGCTGGTGCAGATTCCTATTGCATGAAAGATACTAACTTAGAGCAGTTGGTTGAGGCGATAGAAGCCACTTACGCAGGCGAAAACTGGATTGACTCGTCGATTGCGCGGATTGTCTTGAAGGAAGTCCGTCCTGTTGGTGCTAAGCCGACGGTGGCGATCGATGCCATAGAACCAGAGTACACTCAAATGCTGGCAGCTACTCCCCTAACCGATCGCGAACTTGATGTATTAGCGCTGATTGTGGCAGGGCATAGTAATTATGACATTGCCGATAAACTCTACATTACAGTCGGTACTGTTAAAACTCATGTCCGTAATATTCTCAACAAGTTATGCGTCAACGACCGAACGCAGGCGGCTGTACGCGCCCTCAGAGCTGGTTTGGTAGCATAATTCCCGCTCGTAGAGACTTACATATAACGTCTCTACACATAATAAATTTCTTGCTTATAGGGTTTAAAGCCGCGACTGAGGTAGTTGGGTATGGCAGCTGGATGGTCTAAAGTACAGGTATGCAACCAAATATAGTCTTTGGTCAAACTCCACGCTCGTTCGATCGCTACGCTGAGTAAGTGCTTGCCAAATCCCCGTCCTAAAAATTCGTCGAGAATACCAAAATAAGCAATTTCTACCGATTTATCTTCGTGTTGTTTTAATTCAAAAAATCCGGCTGGCGCACCAATTGAGTAGAGAACCCACACAGAAATATTGGCTCGATCGAGGTGAGTCCGAATTTCTTCATCTGTCCAGTTGAGGCGATCGCACCAATGGTATTTACGTCCAACTTCCGTGTAGAGATAGCGATAAAAAGAAGCCGGACATTCAAGAACTTGGTGAACTTGCAGGCGATCGCTTTCTATTTTGGCAGGTTTGAGTTCGTCTGCCGCTGTCATTTTTAGATAGATGCGTTTGACTTCGGTTTGAGCCATTTCTCAATTCAAAGGAGTCAGGAGTCAGGAGTCAGGAGTCAGAATAACCCATGTATAAATACATAGGATTGAAGTAAGGACTTCCATTGGTTTCGTATTATATATCTCAACCGAATTGTTTGTTTTTAACGGGCGCGGTTCCCCATAACTGAAGTTTTTTTTAATTCTCCTGACTTCTGGCTTCTGACTCCTGGCTCCTTCTTCGTAAAAATTCGACTTAAATCTAAAATAAAATTCGGTAATACATCTTCCCCTTGGAGATTGGTAGGAGATTGTAATATTTCGCGATCGCTATTTTGGCGATAAATTTCTACAGTTTTGGTTTGCGGATCGATTAACCAGCCCAATCGCACCCCGTTTTCTATATACTCCTGCATCTTGGAGCGCAGTTCTTCAATACTATCCATTGGCAAACGCAATTCAATGACAAAATCAGGGGCAATAGGGGGAAACTGACGACGCTGTTGTAGAGTTAAAGCATCCCATCTTTGTCTGCTAACCCATGCTGCATCTGGAGAACGATTTGCCCCATTTGGTAGTTTAAATCCCGTGGAAGAACTAAACACAATTCCTAAGTTAGTTTGACGGTTCCACAATCCCAGATCGATAATCAAATCTGCTTCTTCTTTACCGCTCTCTCCCCCCGTAGGTGGCATAATAATTAATTCTCCTGTGGCAGCACGTTCTATCATCAATTCTGGATTTGCTTGGCACAGATTGTAAAAATCATCATCGGTTAAATGGATAGTTGATGACATACTTAATTTGAGAGCGTTCATAGTAAATTTATATGGTAGCTGATAACTGATTATCGTTTTTTGCTCGATTTAGCCGATCTCGATTTGGTGGCTGCACCATTTTGTGGTGCTTGGCGCTGATTTGCGGCTTGGGTAAGGAGAGATTCGGCAAAGGCGATCGCATCTTGGGCAGATTTACCGCCAGCTAGGTTTGCTAATTCCTCCCGCCGAGTATCAAAATTTTCTAGGGTTGCAACTCTCACAACCGTCCTAATTTCTGACTCCGCAGGCAAGATGCCCGCGCTACTATTTTCCGACTCCCGCACCAAAACTTGCTTATCTACCCGAAAATGCCGATCTGCCATAGCTGCAACTAACGGTTGGTGGGTGACGCACAAAACTTGGTGGCATTGGCTGAGATGATGGAGTTTATCGGCGATCGCTTGGGCGACTCGTCCGGATACGCCAACATCAATTTCATCAAATATGAGCGTTCCTGATGCTTCGGCTTGGGAAAAACAGGCTTTGAGGGCGAGTAAAAATCGACTCATTTCGCCCCCAGAGGCGATCGCGATTAGGGGTTGCAATGGTTCGCCAGGGTTGGGGCTAAACAGAAAAGTAATTTGGTCGTTTCCGGTGGCTGTAGGGGCTGTGGGGGCGATTTCTACCTGAAATTGGACTTTTTCCATCGCCAAAGGCTTGAGTTCTGCTACGATTTGCGCTTCGAGTTTGGCAGCAGCTTGTTGGCGCAGTTTGGTGAGTCGAGCGCATTCTTGCAGTAGTTTATCTAAATAGTGTCGTTCCTGCTGTTCTAAAGCTACAATCGATTGCTCGCTGTCGTTGAGTTCGGCGAGTTCTATTTGAATTTTTTGGTAATAGGCGATCGCTTCTGGGAGAGTACCGTATTTACGGCAAATTTGCTTTAATTCCCGAATGCGAGATTCGACAATTTCCAACCGTTGCGGATCGGCTTCTAAACTTTCTCCATAAGCACCGATCTGCCGTCCTGCTTCCGTAACTGCTGCGAGTGCTTCGCTGACTAAATCGAGAATTGATTGTAGCTGGGTGTCATATTGCACCATATCTGTCAGCGTCACTTCCGCTGCTGCTAACAAGTCGGCGCTGGCTTGCCCGTCATTCTCGTTTTGATAGATCAGTTGGTAAACTTTATAACTCGACTGTTGCAGTTCGACAACATGGCTGAGGCGTTGGCGTTCCTGTTCTAGCTGTTCTAGTTCGTCTGGTTCGGTTAAATTAGCTGCTTCCAGTTCTTTGACTTGATAAGTTAATAAGTCAATTTGTTGCAACCGCTGGCGATCGGACTGTCGCCGTTTTTCTAAATTACTTTTAACTAGTTGGTATTCGGCGTAGGCAGTTGCAACAACTTCTCGCTGTTGCAAGTGACTTGCACCGCCATAGAGATCTAACCATTCTCGCACTTGGGCTGCTTGTCCTACTTGTACGGCTTGCCCTTGGGCGGTGATTTCCACCAAGCGATCGCGCAGTTGAGCCATTTGCTGGCGGTTGACAAGTACCCCATTGACTCGCGATCGGCTGCGGAGGCTATTTTGAGAAACGGTTAATTCGCGACTGCATATTAAGGAATTATCGTCAAGTAACTCGATTTCTTCTGTAGCTAGCCAGTCAGCTAAATCTTTATCTAATTGAAAAGCTGCTTCGATGAGGGCGCGGTTCGTTCCCGTGCGAATAGCGCGACTGTTGACTTTTCCGCCTAAAGCTGCATCGATTGCATCCAAAATAATCGACTTACCAGCACCAGTTTCACCTGTGAGGACATTCAGACCAGTGCCGAATTCTAACTCCAGCTGGTCAATTAAAGCAAAGTTTTCAATCTGGAGAGAGATTAACATGAAGGGCTATATCGTGAAGGCGATCGCATACTTGCCACCTCATGAATTTTAGCCAAGTTTGGCAGGTGATTAATAGATCGAGTGGCGATCGCATTGTGGCAGTAATAATTGTGGCAGTAATACTATATGGTGACGCAATAGTGTGCCTGCAATGACTTTTCGACCAGTTTCTGTCTATCAATTTGTTGTCTATGCCGGATATCACCAGTTTTACCTCAAAGATGAAAATGCGACTGGTAGTACGGGTGCGAGCGATTTTTGGACACAACAAGCACACGATAGAATGCTGGCAATTAATCCAGGTATTGTTGGCGTTGGCACAGGTTCCTATGGTAACGTTCCTGTATCTGTAGAAATCTATGCAAATGAGCCACCAATCGATACTGGTAACTGGGCTCGAGTGATGGAGGCAAGTATAGAGTTAAACAGCGGTCAGCTATTAATCTGCGGCTGTCCCGATCCAGAGGAAATAGGGCGAATTGCCTTAGTTCCTGGCACTTATCAAGCGCGAGTTCATTATGGCGGTTTAGAGACAGTAGAAAACGAAGAGGGAGACGATTATTACCGAATTTTTCTCTGGTTCGGTCAACACGTACCGGTGAGAAAGATCGAGTAGATGGCTTTTATCAAAAATAAACTGTTGAAAGAATCTAATCGCAGTCGGAACGCAGATGGACGCGGATTAACGTAGGTTTGCTCTTTTAACTTCTAACTTTTAACTTTTGACTTTAATTTAAATGGAAGTCGCTCAATTAGTTACCGTTCTAATTATTCTTTTGCTGGTTGCGACTGGCGTAGCTTTACTATCCCGTTGGTTGCGAATGCCTTATGTTGCGGGTTTAGTACTTGCTGGTTTAGCCATTACCCAACTTTTACCTCAACGTATTGGTTTGGATGCCTCTCTGGTTTTGAATTTGTTTTTGCCAATTCTCTTGTTTGAGGCAGCTATCAATACTGATATTAGCCGTCTGCGTAGCACTGTTAAACCGATTGCTCTCCTAGCAGGACCAGGCGTTGTTATCGCCGCTGGAATCATAGCACTAGTGCTGAAATTCGGACTGGGGTTGACTTGGATACCCGCGTTGTTAGTTGGGGTGATTTTGGCAAACACGGATACCGTTTCTGTGATTGCCGTATTCAAAGAAGTGCCCGTACCTTCTCGACTGTCCACAATTGTTGAGGGAGAAACGTTATTTAATGATATCCTCACGCTGGTTTTATTTAACCTAGTTTTGAATGTTAATACTACTGGCTCGTTCTCAGTTTTGGGTGGGTTACAACAACTTTTTGTGGCGATCGCGGGCAGTATTTTAGTAGGGTTAGGTTTGGGCTATTTAAGTATAGGTAGCACGGGTTTGTTAGCTCGATTAGACGATCCGCTCAGTAGCATCTTACTAACAGTAGCAGTAGCACTAGGAACCTTTCAAATCGGGCAAGTTTTGGGGGTTTCTGGTGGAGTGGCTGTAGTCGTCGCAGGGCTAATTTTCGGCACGATTGGGCTTGCTAGTCATGTATCGGCTTCTAATAAATTGACTTTGTTAAGTTTTTGGGAATGCGCTAGTTTTGCTGTTAACAGCTTCATTTTTCTGCTGATCGGCATAGAAATTGACTTGATAACTCTCTGGCAAACACTACCTGCCGTACTGCTAGTAGTTTTTGCTTGCCAAGTTGCACGTATTGTCTCTGTCTATGGGCTGTTAGCTGTGGTGCGTTGGTTCGACCGTCCGGTTCCGTGGCGCTGGCAGCACGTTTTGTTTTTCGGTAACATCAAAGGATCGCTATCGATGGCGCTTGCTCTCAGTTTACCAAGTGCATTGGCAGAGCGATCGCAGTTGATTACTTTGGTATTCGGTACGGTTTTGCTGTCTCTAATCGGGCAAGGTTTGAGTCTACCTTGGTTAGTCAAGCGTTTACATTTGTCTCCTTTATCCACCTTTCGCCAACAGACTGAAGAATTACAGGCACAGTTGATGACTGCTAAAGCGGCACAAGATGAATTAGATAGTTTGTTGAGGTCGGGAGTACTACCAAAAGCCGTTTACGAAGAAATGCGATCGGCATATCAAGTCAGAGTAGCAGCGGCAGAAAAAGCACTGCGGGAAATTTACAATCGTCGTCCAGACGGGTTAGATGTTAAAATAGGCGATGCCTCCGGCGGGCTTCGCCAACGCACTAAATTCGATGCTATTCGTCGCCGCTTATTATTGGCAGAAAAAGGGGCGCTCAACGATGCTATACGCAAACAAATTCTTTCAGAAGAAATTGCGCGATCGCGTTTAAAAAAACTTGACGAGCAGCTATTAAAACTAGAAGATGATTGACAGTTATCAGCGATCGGTTAATTCTAACTTACAACTTCTCATTACCAATTATCAATTACCATTCACTCACCTTCGATCGCTTTACCAGGGCTAATAAATGAAATTCCTTGGTGGTAGCCGCTACCAATCATAACTGCTTCAATAATAGGTTCGGAAACTTTTGTTTGCGCTACCCACTCTACAATGAATTTAGCTCCCGATCCTCCACTCATATCGGTTGTATCAACAACAAAATCTGTGGAAGCTAGGGCATTAAGTTGAATTGGTTGCTCTAAATATTGCCTGATTAATTTTCCATTTGTATCGTAGTAGCGAACAAAGGTAATGACAATAGGATTTGTCAGATCGGTATTACGAATACTAAGGGTAGCTGCTAAATTAAAAATTTTTTTTCCGTCATCATGATAGACATGAGAGTAGACAGGAACGTAGATAGTTTGACCTGCTATTCTTTTAAAATTTTTATCTATATTTACGACTTGTTGAGATGGAGTTGCCTGCGGAGACGTGGCTTGCTGTGACGGACTTGGTGACGTGCAGGCAGCTAGGATAAAAACAGCTACAAGCGAACAAAATAACGGCTGTATTCTCATGAAAATTAGTTACCGACAACCTTCGATGAAATCGATGACTTGATGTAGCGCTCCTGGTTTTGTCACGATTAACACAGTTGAATCTGGTTCTAGTATTGTACTACCATTGGGTATGACTAAATTTTCATGAGGATGGGCTTGATAACCAATAATTAAAGAGCCTGTGGGAAATCTTTTATCTTGGGCAATTTCAGCAACGCTACGACCGACAACATAGCAATTATTTGGAAGAGCAAGTTTTAATACTTCAATTTGTCCCTGCTCGAAATGCATGATCGATTCCACTTGCGGATACTCAATCGCATTTACCATCGTCGAGACTGCCAGCTCTACAGTGCTGACAACATGATTCGCTCCAGCCAGAAGTAGCGGTTCGGCAAAATCGCGGTGACGCATCCGCGCTAAAATGTGAGAAACCCCATAGTGCTTGGCAAGAGTTACCATCGCTAAATTGAGGGCATCGTGACGGAGAACGGCAGCCACGGAATCAGCTTTACGAATTCCTGCTTCTAACAATACTTCTGTATTGACTGCGCTTCCTTCAAAAGCCATCACCCCCACTTGTTCGCGGGCGTAACGACAGGCATTAGGATCGCAATCAATAATTGCAACAGTATGCCCGAGTTCTACAAGTCTTTGCGCTAAACTCAGTCCAATTAAACCGGCTCCACCAATGAGTACGTACATATTTGCATTCTAACTTCTGCTGGCTTCCCTTTACAAGCTATCAAACATTTTAGACGTGGTTTGATTGAAGCAGTAGCGAGTGATAAATCGAGCAAAGCTTATTGCTCATTTTTACCAATTTTTAGTAACTCGAGAAGAGAGATTAATGTCGAGCGGGCGAAATGTTGAGTCAGACGAGAGGCAAAAGACAAGAAAAATTAGACTTCTGACTTTCAATTTTCGACTTCTAGTGGGATTGCTTTACTAAATGAAAAAGCGATAATGATGACGTTGGTGCAGTGCGATCGCTGTCGGACGTTAGCAGATCTCTGCCTTCAGTCCAGCGGCATTCGGTAATTGCGACAAATTTTCCAAGTAACAAATTGTTACAATAGTTAGTGAACTTACGCCCAAGCGTCACCAGATTCATGAATGTGAAGCAGGTTTCTCCCAATCGTCAGCAGTTGGACACCCAACCAGCAAGCAGTTACGAAGAAGTAACGACACACATCCCTGTAGCCAGTAACATAGCTGTACCAAAACACGCTACAGAGATCGGTCACAGCTCGATCGAGCCGGAATTTGCTTTACGATACGAACCGGATGCGATCGCCGCCTATTACAGTCGTCGTCCTTTCCAAGTTGTTGGCAGAATTTTTGCGGTTCTGCTGCCTTGTTTTTCCTTTGCTTTTGGTTTGTGGTGGGATAAGCAATGGGGACGCAGCTTAAAAATGCAGCAGCGTCGGGCAGTTCAGTTAAGGGAATTATTGACGCAATTGGGTCCAGCATACATCAAAATCGGTCAAGCTCTTTCTACCCGCCCCGATTTAGTTCCGCCGGGATATTTGGAAGAATTAACGCAGCTACAAGATCAGCTACCACCGTTTGATAATGCGATCGCCTACCGCTTTATTCAAGAAGAATTGGGGCAGACTCCAGAAGAAATTTATGCCGAACTGTCTCCCAATCCAATTGCTGCTGCTTCTTTGGGACAGGTGTACAAGGGTAAGTTAAAAACTGGGGAAGAAGTGGCGGTGAAAGTGCAGCGCCCAGACTTGCGCGATCGCATTACGATTGACTTATACATCATCCGTCGTCTGGCTGCTTGGGCAAATAAAAGTTTTAAGCGTATTCGCAGTAACTTAGTCGATATTCTCGACGAGTTCGGATACCGTATTTTTGAAGAAATGGACTACGTTCAGGAAGGCGAAAACGCCGAACGTTTTACCGAATACTACGGGTATCTACCAGATATATACATCCCTAAAATCTACTGGCAATACACCCAGCGCCGAGTCTTGACGATGGAGTGGATTACAGGAACGAAGCTGACGCAGGTAGAAGCGATTCGCGCCCAAGGAATAGATGCCCAGCACATCATCGAAGTTGGAGTGCAGTGTTCGCTACGCCAGCTATTGGAAAATGGATTTTTCCATGCCGATCCTCACCCAGGGAATTTACTTGCTACTCCCGATGGAAAGTTAGCATACTTAGACTTTGGCATGATGAGCGAGATCCAGCCAGCCCAAAGGTATGGATTGATTGAAGCGATCGTCCACTTGGTCAATCGTGATTTTGACGCCTTAGCACAGGACTACGTAAAATTGGAGTTTTTGACTCCAGATACAGATTTAACGCCAATCGTCCCTGCTTTTGCCAAAGTGTTTAACGCCGCCTTGGGTGCTAGCGTAGCGGAATTAAATATTAAGAGCATCACTGACGAACTATCGAATTTGATGTATGAATATCCTTTCCGCGTCCCAGCCTACTACGCTTTAATCATTCGCTCTCTGGTGACGCTAGAAGGAATTGCCATTCGGATCGAGCCTGATTTTAAAGTTCTCAGCGCCGCTTATCCCTACGTTGCTAAACGCTTGTTAATCGATCCAGCCCCAGAATTGCGAGCATCGTTGAAAGACTTACTCTTTAAAGAAGGGACGTTTCGCTGGAATCGCTTGGAAAACTTGTTGCGAAATGCTCGTGGAAATCAGGACTATGACTTTAACATCGTCCTCAATCAAATGCTCGATTTCCTCTCATCCGAACGGGGGGCATTTATTCGCGATCGCCTGGTGGATGAAATTGTTAAAAGTGTAGATGCCGTGAGTCGGAATGCTTTACACGCTTTCACATCTAGACTGCGAGATACATTCGATCGCGTCCCCCTAGGAAATCGTTTGGCGATGGCAATTAATGAAACTCCTGGTGCTTCTTCCGAACAGCAGCAAACTTTGGAGCATATCAAACGCATTTGGGGCATTTTGCAAGAAACCCGTGGTTTTGACCCCACACAGTTAATTCCGCAATTGGCGCAGGTGTTGACAAAACCAGAAACTCAAAAGATCGGGCAGCAACTCGCCAGTCAACTTACCCAAAAAGCGATCGCCCGTCTGTTGCGGGAATTATTAATTGCTCCAGAAGATAATTACAGCAACGGTTATAAGCCAGATGCAGGCAAGCGTTTAGCCTTACCACCGGCAAAAGTATGAAAACAGTAGTTGGGTAGGCAAGGCTCATCCAACTACCGATTACCGATTGCCAATTACCTAACTAGTTTCATCTTCCTCTTGTTCCCGTTTGACATTTGTTTCCAAAGCCTGAATTTGTTCTCGTCTAGCCTCTACTTCTAACGCTCGTCGCGATAACTCTTGCGTTTGTAGAGTTAGAGTTTGTCGCCACTTTTCAGCGCGTTCCATTTCTTGTTGTAGAAACAAGGGAGTAATGCCTGTTGTGAGATAGGTTTGAACTAAATCCATCACCCAATCCGCAGCATTATAAAGGCTGTAAACCTGGCTGCAATCTGGCGAAAGTTCCGCTAATACCAATAAACCCTCAGCAAGAGTAAAAGGACAGCGATCGCCGATCGCGGTTTCCACATCGAGAATCGCGCTGCGATCGCTGACTAATACCCAAGTATGCTCTGCTTCCTGACTAGCAAGCAGTTTTAAGCCTAATTTACCAGAGATCCCGTACTTGATAATTTGAGCGAGGTAGAACATTTATCAGTTATCAGTTATCAGCAATCGGTTATCAATTATCAGTGCCAAGTGTTTTGACTTTTGACTTTTGACTTTTGATTTTATTTCAACAAACGCAAACGGGCTTGGAGAATTTCAATTTGTTTTTCAGCTTCGGCTAGAGCATCCTTAGCCCCCTGCACGACTTCGGGGGGAGCTTTATCGACAAAGGTGGGGTTAGATAGTCGCGCTGAGAGGGATTTGACTTCGGCTTGAGCTTTGCTGAGGCTTTTTTCTAATTTGGCTTTGAGTACGGCAACATCGACTACTCCTGCTAAAGGAATTAAAACTTGTACCGTACCGACAACATCGGCGATCGCGGGTTCTAATGCAGTATCTAAAGCTGAAGTTATCGTCAGCGACTCGACTTTGGCAAGGTCTTGAATATACAATTCGCTACTAGTCAAAATTTGACGCTCGCGATCGCTTTCACTTTGCATGACTGCCTTTACTTTGACTCCTGGCTTAATTCCTGCTTCCGCCCGCAGGTTACGCAAAGTCCGAATTGCTTCAATTAACAATTCAAATTGTTGTTCTAAGTCCGAGTCAATTAAAGTTGCGTCCGATTCTGGATAAGTTTGTACGGATATACTTTGTTCCTCTTCTGCTTGCGTCAGCGTATGCCAAATTTCTTCTGTAATATGAGGCATAAAGGGATGCAGCAGTTTGAGTATTCCTTCTAAAACGTAGGCAAGAGTTTGCTGCGCTACCAGTCGTGTCGCTGCGCCCTCAGCATCTTTTTGGAACAGCCGAGATTTCACCAGTTCGATATACCAGTCGCAGAAATCGCCCCAGATAAAGTCATATAGTCCCTTTGCCGCTTCTCCCAAACCGTAGTTGTCGATGTAATCTGTTGTTTGTTTGACAACCTGGTGATAGCGAGAAAGAATCCAGCGATCGGATAATTGTAGGGGCGGGTTTAGCGAAAGATCGTCAGTTAAGCCAATAGATTCTCGTTCAAAACCCGCCCGTACGAGAGTCGGGAGAGAATCTGTTTCTTCCCCCCGTGACAAGGGGGGATTGAGGGGGGATCTTAGTTGTTGCGGGGTTTTACCATCCAAATTCATCATCACGAAACGGGCGGCGTTCCACAATTTATTCGCAAAGTTGCGGGATGCTTCCACAGAAGCCGATTCATCTTTTTGGCGGTTGTAATCCAGCCGAATATCTTGTCCCGCGCCGACAACTTCTTTCACTAGGGTATAACGCAAGGCATCTGTACCGTATTTGTCAATTAGCAATAGCGGATCGATACCATTTCCCGCTGACTTGGACATCTTTTTCCCATTTTCATCCAATACCAGCCCGTGAATGTAGACATCCTTGAACGGCATCTGTCCGGTAAAATGCCCTCCTAACATGGTCATTCTTGCCACCCAGAAGAAGATAATGTCAAATCCCGTGACTAGGGTAGCGGTAGGATAGTAAAATTCTAGATCTTCAGTGCGATCGGGCCAGCCTAAAGTAGAAAAAGGCCACAATCCCGAAGAAAACCACGTATCTAATACGTCTGGGTCTTGTTCTAACTTGACATCTGTGCCAAATTGTGCAGCGGCTTTTTCCCGTGCCTCTGCTTCATTCCGCGCTACAACGAACGGCGTGTTGTCAGTAATTTCTCCGCCTGTCTCGCTGACAGCATACCAAGCGGGAATTTGATGACCCCACCAAAGTTGACGCGAAATACACCAATCTCTTAGTTTAACTAGCCAGTCGCGATAAACTTTCGTCCAGCGATGGGGAACGAACTGAGGCGAATTTTTTTCGTCTAAGAATGCTAAAGTGCGATCGGCTAAGGGACGAATTTTGACGAACCACTGAGTTGAAAGTAGCGGTTCAATTGGCACTTTACCGCGATCGCTATACGGTACGGCATGTTTGTATTCTTCTACTTTGACGAGAAATCCTTCAGCTTCTAGACGTTGGACGACATTTTTACGGGCAACAAATCGATCTTGACCTTGAAAATCTCCGGCATTTTCATTCAGCGTGCCATCTTTATTCATAATATTAATAAACGGCAGATTGTGACGCTGACCCATCTCAAAATCGTTCGGGTCGTGGGCAGGAGTCACTTTGACGCAACCCGTCCCGAATTCGGGATCGACAAATTCATCGCCAATTACGGGAATTTCTCGCTGCATAATTGGCAAACTTAGGGTTTTACCAATTAAATGTTTGTAGCGATCGTCATTCGGATTTACTGCAACGGCTGTATCGCCTAACATTGTCTCCGGTCGCGTTGTCGCTACTTCTACAGATCCAGATCCATCCGTTAGCGGGTAGCGGAAGTGCCATAAATGCCCGTTGACTTCTTTATTTTCTACTTCTAAATCGGAGACAGCAGACTGAGTTGCAGGACACCAGTTAACCAAATATTTGCTGCGATAAATCAGTCCTTCTTCGTGGAATCGGACGAACTCTTCTATAACAGCTTTGGTTAAGCCTTCGTCCATCGTAAAGCGTTCCCGCGACCAATCTACCGAGACTCCTAAGCGGCGCAGTTGACCAATAATTGTACCTTCAGATGATGCTTTCCACTGCCAAGCGCGTTCTAGAAATTTCTCGCGTCCCAGGTCGTGGCGGGTTTTGCCTTCTGCTTGGAGTTGCCTTTCTAAAATCGTATGAACTGCAATGCTAGCGTGGTCGGTTCCAGGGAGATATAGGGCATTGTATCCCTTCATGCGGTGGTAGCGGATCAGGGAATCTATCAGCGTATTATCGAAGGCGTGACCCATGTGGAGGCTACCAGTCACGTTTGGGGGAGGAATGACGATACAGTATGGTTCCCCACCGCGCTGGGGGTCTGCTTTATACACTTGGTTGTCTTCCCAGAATTTTTGCCACTTGGCTTCAGTGGTGAAGGGGTCGTAGAGGCTAGGCAGGTTAGGAATGGTTGCTGTCATGTCGGGAAGACGGAATGCAGTGAATTATTTAATATTTTGCCATAGGACAAGGTGGAGGCAGAGAGAGCCCCGATTTCTGTAAAATTGCCAAAGCAATTTACAGGATAGCTATAAATGGAACCCACAGAAGAACAATATTTAATTATCAATGCTCTAGATACTCTGGATTTACTACAAAATGGCTTTTATGATGAAAGTACAGGTGACTGGTATATTCAAACTCCTAGCTCCGTTCTACCATTTTCTGTAATTCAGCAAAACGGTGAAGTAGTTCCAACTAATTGGCGGTCAGAATGATGAAAGAACCAACGGGATTGCAAAAACAGCAATATGAGAGATTTACGGAAATTTTAAATGCTGGTAAGCAGCGCTACATCGAAGCAAAGGGAACTCATAAAGGTTATCGTGCAGGTATTAAAGGTCAAGATTATTTGACTGATGAAGAAAGGCAAGAAGCAACATTACTATTACAACAAATGTTTATCATTTCTAGTAAAGATACTTCGGCTTCAGAGCAAGGAGTTTTAGACAATGTATCAGAGAAATGACAGCTCTCAAAAGAGCAATTTTATTCACGCTGACTGGTTATAATATTCCGTAATTTAAATTGAGCTACTAGCTCCAATCGTTTATTCTGCTGATTCAAGCTCCGCAGTTGCAACTTTAAAACTGAAGCGATCGCCTGCAACTGCCATATAACAAATACCGCGATCGCACTTACTAAAAAGACATTTTTTGTATAAATACGCACTGAAAATATTAAAGACCGCCACTTTGTAATTTTCTGT
>ERZ1066118.196-NODE-196-length-64029-cov-35.466783_pt1 | contig 64029 bp, 56 predicted proteins | sample MGYA00382765_ERZ1066118 | MGnify/ENA primary metagenome ERZ1066118 (study PRJEB33369, sample SAMEA5778348) | biofilm metagenome | biome: Industrial cooling water; feature: Water cooling tower basin; material: Biofilm | place: United Arab Emirates | collected...
GCCGCGGGGGCCGCCTCGGGCTGGGGCGCGCCGGGGGCGGCGGCGAGGGCGGCGGCGGGCTGGAGGCCGGCCCGGGCGCCGAGGATCTGGCGCAGCATGGCTTGGCTTTCCTCGGGCGTCATGGGGCGCACCTGGGCGAGCTTCTGGGTGACCTCCTCGCGCAGGCCGTCGAGCAGGTTGCCGAAGAGCTGGAAGGCCTCGGTCTTGTATTCGTTGAGCGGGTCGCGCTGGGCGTAGCCTCGGAAGCCCACCACCGAGCGCAGGTGCTCGAGCCGCAGGAGGTGCTCGCGCCACTTGGTGTCTATGGTGTTGAGGAGCACCTGCTTCTCGATGCCGCGGAAGGAGGCGCCGAAGGCGGCCTCCTTGTCGGCCATGAAGGCGTCGGAGGCGGCCACGAGGCGCTCCTTGACGGCGTCCTGGTCCACGCCCTCCTCGCGCGCCCAGCCGGCGACGGGCACGTCGAGCCCGAGCTTGATCCGCACGGCCTCCGCCAGCGCGTCCACCTGCCACTGGTCGGGGTAGGAGCGCGGCGGCATGAAGTCGTCCACCAGGTCGTCTATGACCTGGTGGCGCATGTCGGCGGCGATCTCCGAGAGGTCCTGGGCCTCCATGATCTCGCGGCGCTGGGCGAAGATCACCTTGCGCTGGTCGTTCATGACGTCGTCGAACTTGAGGAGCTGCTTGCGGATGTCGAAGTTGCGCCCCTCGACCTTGGCCTGGGCGCGTTCGAGCGACTTGTTGACCCAGGGATGGACGATGGCCTCGCCCTCCTTCATGCCGAGCGTGCCCAGCACCTTGTCGAGCCGGTCGGACCCGAAGATGCGCATCAGGTCGTCCTCGAGCGACAGGAAGAAGGAGGAGCGCCCGGGGTCGCCCTGGCGGCCCGAGCGGCCGCGCAGCTGGTTGTCTATGCGGCGCGATTCGTGGCGCTCGGTGGCCAGCACGTAGAGCCCGCCCGCGGCGATCACGCGGGCCTTGTCGGCGGCGTGGTCGGCCTCGATGCGCTCGCGCACCTCGTCGGGGTGCGCCTCCGGGTCGGCGGCCAGGGCCTCCAGGACGCGCATCTCGACGTTGCCGCCGAGCTGGATGTCGGTGCCGCGCCCGGCCATGTTGGTGGCGATGGTGACGGCGCCGGGCTGGCCGGCCTCGGCCACGATCTGCGCCTCGCGCGCGTGCTCGCGCGCGTTGAGCACGTTGTGGGGGATGCCCTCCTTGCGCAGCATGGCCGACAGCATCTCGGACTTCTCGATCGAGGTGGTGCCCACCAGGATGGGCTGGCCGCGCTCGTGGGCGTCCTTGATGGCCTGGACGATGGCCAGGTACTTCTCGCGCGCGGTGCGGTAGACGGCGTCGTGCTCGTCGCGGCGCTGGACGGGGCGGTTGGTGGGGATCTCCACGACGCCCAGGGCGTAGATCTCGCGGAACTCGTCGGCCTCGGTCAGCGCCGTGCCGGTCATGCCGGCGAGCTTGGCGTAGAGGCGGAAGTAGTTCTGGAAGGTGATGGAGGCCAGAGTCACGTTCTCGGGCTGGATGGCCGCGCCCTCCTTGGCCTCGATGGCCTGGTGGAGCCCGTCCGACAGGCGGCGCCCGACCATCATGCGGCCCGTGAACTCGTCAATGAGCACCACCTGCCCGTCGCGGACGATGTACTCCTTGTCCTTGTGGAACAGCTTGTGGGCGCGCAGGGCCTGGTTGACGTGGTGCACCAGCGTCGTGCTCTCGGGGTCGTAGAGGTTCTGGCCCTCGGGCAGCAGGCCGGCCTTCAGGAGCAGCTCCTCCAGCGCGTCGTTGCCCTCGTCGGTGAAGGTGACGTTGCGGGTCTTCTCGTCCACCGCGTAGCCGTCCTCGGGGATGGACGGGATCAGGGCGTCCACGGCCTTGTAGAGCCCGGAGCGGTCCTGGGAGGGGCCGGAGATGATGAGGGGCGTCCGGGCCTCGTCCACCAGGATCGAGTCCACCTCGTCCACGATGGCGTAGTTGTGGCCGCGCTGGAACATCTGGGCGAGGTCGCTCTTCATGTTGTCGCGCAGGTAGTCGAAGCCCAGCTCGTTGTTGGTGGCGTAGGTGATGTCGCAGAGGTAGGCGGCGCGCTTCTCGGCCTCGGGCTGCTGGGGGACGACCACGCCGGTGGTCAGGCCCAGCATCCCGTAGACCTTGCCCATCCACTCGGCGTCGCGGCGCGCCAGGTAGTCGTTGACCGTGACCACGTGCACGCCCTTGCCCGCCAGCGCATTGAGCGTGGCGGGGAAGGTGGCCACCAGCGTCTTGCCCTCGCCGGTCTTCATCTCGGCGATGTTGCCCTTGTGCAGGAACCAGCCGCCCATGAGCTGGACGTCGAAGGCGCGCAGGCCCAAGCTCCGGCGCGCGGCCTCGCGCACCAGCGCGAAGCATTCGGGCACCAGGGCGTCGAGGTCCTCGCCGGCGCGGGCGCGGTCCCGCAGGCGCGCGGTCTCGGCCTTGAGGCCCTCGTCGTCCAGGGCCTTGGCCCAGCCCTCGCGCGCGTTGACGGCCGCCACGATGGGGCGCGCGGCCTTGACCCTGCGGTCGTTGGGGGTGCCGAAGATGCCCCTGGCGATGGCGCCCAAGCCCATGCTTCCGTCCTCTCGTCCGCGGCCCGGGGCCACCGTCCGGGACTCCCGCCGAGTTGAGAGGAGGTTCCTTGCGGCCCGGTCGCGCCCGGCCTAATGGGAGGCCGTCCAAGGAGGCCCCCCGGCCCGGCGCCGGACATAAGGGGGGGCGCCGTCCCTGTCAACGCGGGCTCCCCGGCGCGGGCCGCCCGCCCGATCAAGGCTTCGTTCCCATGACCCGACTCCTCGCCACCGCCAGCGCCGTCGCGCTCCTGGCCCTGCCGCTCCTGGCCCAGGAGGCCACGGAGGAGGCCGCCCCCGCCGCCGAGGCGCCCGCGACGGAGGCCCCCGCGACGGAGGCCCCCGCCCCCGAAGCGCCCGCCGAGGCGCCCGCCGACGCGGCCGAGGCGCCCACCCGCGACACCCTCGTGGCCAGCGTCAACGGCACGCCCATCACCCTGGGCGAGGTGATCGTGGCCGCCGCCTCCCTGCCGCCGCAGTACCGCCAGCTGCCGCCCGACATCCTCTTCGGCGCGGTCGTGGACCAGCTGGTCCAGCAGGAGCTCCTGGCCCAGACGGTCACGCAGGAGCCCGGGCGCGTGACGATCGCGCTGCTCAACGAGCGGCGCTCGCTGCTCGCCGGCGAGGTGGTGGACGAGATCGCCGCCACCGCCGTGACGGACGAGGCCTTGCAGGCCGCCTACGACGCGGCCTTCGCCGACCAGCCCCCGGCGACCGAGTGGAGCGCCTCGCACATCCTGGTGGCCACCGAGGAGGAGGCGCAGGCCGTCGAGGCGCGGCTCGCCGCCGGCGAGGACTTCGCCGCCCTGGCGCAGGAGCTGAGCATGGACACCGGCTCGGGCGCGCAAGGGGGCGCCCTCGGCTGGTTCGGCCCCGGCGCCATGGTGCCCGAGTTCGAGGCGGGCGTGGCCGCGCTCCGGCCGGGGCAGGTGTCGGCGCCCGTGCAGTCGCAGTTCGGCTGGCACGTCATCCGGCTCGACGAGACGCGGCCCGTGACGCCGCCCTCGCTCGAGGAGGTGCGCGGCGACCTGGAGGGCCAGGTGCGCCAGGCGGCCATCGAGGCGCGGCTCGCGGAGCTGGAGGCGGCGGGCGGCGTCGAGCGCCCCGACCTGTCGGGGATCGACCCGGCCGTGGTGGGCGACCTGTCGCTCGTGGCCCAGTGACCGCCTTGGGGGCCGCCCTTTCGCCGCTGGCTCCCGCGCGCTTCCCGGACCTTCCCGCCGTGGCGGGGGTCCGGCTCGCCTCCGCCGCCGCGGGCGTGCGCTACCGGGGGCGCGCCGACGTGCTGCTCGCCCACGTCGCGGGCGAGGCCAGCGTGGCGGCGGCCACGACCCGCTCGGCCACCCGCTCGGCCGCCGTGCTCGACGTGGAGCGCAAGGTGGCCCGGCGCGCCACCGGCCCCCACGCGGTCCTGGTCAACTCGGGCAACTCGAACGCCTTCACGGGCCGCGCCGGCGCCGCGGCCGTGGAGTCGCTCTGCGCCACGGTCTCGGAGGTGCTGGACGTGGCGCCGTCGCACGTGCTGACCTCGTCCACGGGCGTGATCGGCGAGCCGCTGCCCTGGGAGCGCATCGCCGACGCGCTCCCCCGCCTGGCCGCCGCGCTGGGGCCCGCCGCCGGCCCCGCCTGGGAGGCGGCGGCGCGGGCCATCATGACCACGGACACCTTTCCCAAGGGCGCGGGCGAGGCCGTCCGGCTCCCCGGGGGGACGGTGGCGGTGGCCGGCATCGCCAAGGGGTCGGGCATGATCGCGCCCGACATGGGCACGATGCTGGCCTACGTCTTCACGGACGCCTTCGTGTCGCCGGGCGCCCTGCGGCGCATGACGGCGGAAGCCTGCGAGCGGACCTTCAACCGCATCACCGTGGACGGGGACACCTCCACGTCCGACACGCTGCTCGTCGCGGCCACGGGCGCGAGCGGCGTGGACGGGGACGACCCGCTCCTGGCGGCGGCGCTGGAGCGGGTGTTCCTGGACCTCGCGCTCCAGGTGGTGCGCGACGGGGAGGGGGCCACGCGGCTCATCGAGGTGCGCGTGGAGGGGGCGGCGAGCGCGGAGGACGCCAAGCGCGTGGGCCTCGGCATCGCCAACTCGCCGCTCGTCAAGACGGCCGTGGCGGGGGGCGACGCCAACTGGGGGCGCGTGGTCATGGCCGTGGGCAAGTCGGGCGCGACCGCCGACCGCGACCGGCTCGCCATCCGCTTCGGGGACACCTGGGTCGCGCGGGAGGGCGCGCGCGTCCCGGACTACTCGGAGGAGGCCGCCACGGCGGCGGTGCGCCGCGACCACGTCCGCATCGGCGTGGACCTGGGCCTGGGCGGGCACGCCACCACCGTCTGGACCTGCGACCTCACGCATGGCTACGTCGACATCAACGCCCACTACCGCAGCTAGGCCGCTGCTCCTCGTCGCGGCGGTGGCTCTCATCGACGCGGACGGGCGCGTGCTGCTGGCCGAGCGGCCAGAGGGCAAGAGCATGGCCGGCCTGTGGGAGTTCCCGGGCGGCAAGGTCGAGGCGGGCGAGACGCCGGAGGCCGCGCTGATCCGCGAGCTGCGCGAGGAGCTGGGGGTGGACACCCATGCCAGCTGCCTCGCCCCCCTGGCCTTCGCCAGCCACGGCTACGAGTCCTTCCACCTCCTGATGCCGCTCTTCGCCTGCCGGCGCTGGAGCGGGGCGCCGGAGGGGCGCGAGGGGCAGCGGCTCGCCTGGGTGCGGGCGCGCGACCTGCGGGACTACCCGATGCCCCCGGCCGACCTGCCGCTCGTGCCCATCCTGCGCGAGTGGCTGTGACGGGGTGAGCCCCCGGCGCCACGCCACTGGCGCCGATTTGTGCGGAATGCGCCGGAAATTCGTTCTTTGTTAACTCCGATCGTGGCAAGGAGGGTCCCGACTTGGTCTTCGTCCAGGGGAGGGATGGGATGCTTCGCACGATCCAGATCGGCACCTGCGTCTCCGTGCAGGGGCTCGTGGTGCGCCAGCTCGACGACGGGCGCGTCGTCGTCCGCGTGGGCCAGCGCACCTACGAGGGCGTGCCCGTGGCGCGGCCGGAGGCGCGCGCCGCCTGAGGGCGCCGCCGCTCGGCTCGCCGGGCGCGCCTCAGGCGGCGCGGCTGGTCGCGCCCTCGGTGAGGATCGTGTGCAGCGTGCCGGGGTCGGCGTTGGCGCGCAGCTTCTGGCAGGTGGCCTGGTCGCGCATGGTGCGCGAGATCAGGGCCAGGGCCTTGAGGTGCTCGACGCCCGAGGCGGCGGGCGCCAGGAGGCCGAAGACGAGGTCCACGGGCTGGCGGTCCACCGCGTCGAAGTCGATGGGGCGATCGAGGCGCAGGAAGAGGCCCTGGACGCGGTCGAGGCCTGGGAGCCGCGCGTGCGGCAGGGCCACGCCGTGGCCCACGCCCGTGGGGCCGAGCGACTCGCGCTCCAGCAGCGCGTCGCAGACGCCCGTGGCGTCGAGGCCCCATCGCGCGGCGGCCATGTCGGCCAGTTCGCCGAAGAGGCGGCGCTTGCTGCCCACGGCGGAGAGCACGCGGACCCCGTCGGGGCGCAGGAGGTCGGCCACGCGCACCGGGGTCAGCCCCGCGAGGCGGGCGCCGCGGCCTCCGCCCCCTCGGGCTCGCGCGGGTCTATCCAGCCCACGGTGCCGTCCTCGCGGCGGTAGACGACGTTGAGGGTGCCCCGCGCCTCGTTGCGGAAGACGAGCACGGGGGCGTGGGCGAGCTCCATCTGCAGGACGGCCTCGCCCACCGAGAGGGCGGGGATGCGCGTGGCGGTCTCGGCGATGATGGCCGGGCCGGCCCCGTCGAGCGGCCCGTCGAGCGGCCCGTCGCCGGACCCCTCGGGCGCGCCGCCCAAGGCGGCGCCGTCGCCCGCGTCCTCCGGCCCCTCGGCCTGGTCGGCCAGGGGGGCGAGGACGTAGGCGGCGGCCGGCACGCTGGCCACGGGGCTCTGGCGGTCGCGGTGGTGGTCCTTGAGGCGGCGCTTGTGGCGCCGGAGCTGCTTGGCCATGCGCTCGCGCGCGCCCTCGAAGGCCACGTAGGCGTCGTCGTCGCGCCCGCGCGCCTGGACGGTGAGGCCGGTGGAGAGGTGCACGGTGGCCTCGCAGACGAAGAAGGCCCCCTCGCGCGAGAAGACGGCCGTGGCCTCGGTGGGCCGGCCGGCGTACTTGGAGGTGGCCTCGGTGAAGCCCTGGGCCACGCGGGCGCGCAAGGCCTCGCCCACCTCGATCCCCTTGCCGCTCACCTGGATGCGCATGGAGTCCTCCCGCCCCGCTGGGGGCCTTCTCTAGTGACGGTCACGGGCCTGTCAACGCGAGGGGGCCGCCTCATGGGCGCCCCCCCGGCAGGACGTTGAGGGGGGGCCTCTCGAAGCCGGACCCGAGGTAGACGCGGCGCACGGCCTCGTCGCGCACGACCTCGGCCACGGGACCGTGGCGCAGGACGGCGCCGTCGTGGAGGATGTAGGCGCGGTCCACGAGGGCGAGGGTCTCGCGCACGTTGTGGTCGGTGATGAGCACGCCCAGGCCCCGGTCCTTGAGGCCCTCGACCAGGGCGCGGATGTCGCCCACGGCGATCGGGTCCACGCCGGCGAAGGGCTCGTCGAGCAGCACGTAGGCGGGGTCGGAGGCGAGGCAACGGGCGATCTCGACGCGCCGCCTCTCGCCGCCCGACAGCGCCAGCGCGGGGGCCTGGCGCAGGTGGGCGATGCCGAAGTCGCCCAAGAGCTCCTCCAGGCGGGCGCGGCGGGCGGAGCGGTCGGGCAGGGCCACCTCGAGGATGGCCATGACGTTCTGCTCGACGGTGAGGCCGCGGAAGATGCTCATCTCCTGGGGCAGGTAGCCCAGGCCCAGGCGGGCGCGGCGGTACATGGGCAGGCGCGAGACGTCCTGGCCGTCGAGGACCACGGCCCCCGCGTCGGCCTGCACGAGCCCGGCGATGGCGTAGAAGCAGGTGGTCTTGCCCGAGCCGTTGGGGCCGAGGAGGGCCACGACCTCGCCCGGGGCGAGGTCGAGCGAGACGTCGCGCAGCACGGGGCGGCGGCGGTAGCTCTTGCGCAGGGACCGCGCGGAGAGGCCCTTCATGGCCCCGCGCCCCCGCGCGGCCCCAGCACGGTGCGCACGCCCCCTTCGAGCCGCGCCGTGCCGGCGGCGAGGTCCACGACCATGCGCTCGGCCGAGACGGCCGCCGACCCTTGCGTGAGCAGCACGTCGCCCGCGAGCGTGAGGGTCCGGGCGGCGAGGTCGTAGTCGGCCGACTCCGCCTCGGCCGCCTCGGCCTCGGTGGCCAGGGTGACGCCGCCCGAGGCCAGGAGGCGTCGGATGTCGCCCGAGGCCTCGTCGTAGCGGACCTCCACGCGGGCGGCCTGGATGCGCAAGCTCCCCTGGCCGATGGTCACGCCGCCCTCGAAGACGGCGGCGCCGGTGGCGCGGTCCACGCTGAGCGTCTCGGCGTCCACCTCGACGGGGGCGGAGGGGTCGGCCGTCAGGCCCAGCGTGATCTGCTGGGCCTGGGCGGGCGGGGCCGGCAGCGCCAGGGCCAAGGCCAGGGCCGCGGCGAGCGTCTGGAGGGCGAGGATGAAGGGCTTCATGGGGTGTCCGTCCTGCCTCCCCCCTCATATAGCAGGCGCACGCCGCCGTTGAACACCACGCGGGCGGCGCTGGCGCCGTCCTGCGCCTCCACGGCCAGGCCCCCGGCGCTGATCCGCCCGAAGGGGGCCCGGGCCTCCACCGGCCCCGCGGCCTCCATGCGCCCCGTGCGCAGGTCCACCGCCAGGGCGGGCAGGTCCACGCGCAGGCCCGTCGAGGTCTCGACGCGGACGCCGCCGTCGAGCGTGAGGCGCTGGCTGGGGCCGTCGGCCTCGCCCCGGCCGGCGGTGGCCCCGAGGGTGGCACCCCCGCGGGCGGCCTCCAGGCGGGGGGCGAGGACCGCGAAGGCGTCGGGGCGGCCCGCGAGCGGCACGAGGCGGTCGGCCGCGAGCGTCAGCGCCGTGCCGTCGGGGGCCACGCCGGCGAGGCGCGGCGCCTCCAGGCGCGGCTCGCGGGCGAGCGCGTCGAGGCGGGCGAAGGGGATGGCGTCGCCGGGGCCGCGCGCCACCAGGAAGAGCGTGGAGAGCAGCACCAGCGCCGCCAGGGGCAGGAGCACCTTGGCCCCGGCGACGAGGGCGCCCCGCGAGAGGGCCGCCATCAGGCGAGCCCGGCGCGCAGGCAGTCGTGGACGTGGATGAGGCCCTGCGCGGCCCCCCCGCCGTCGGGGGCCACCACGAAGAGCGAGGTGATGCGCCGCGCGTTCATGAGCGCGAGCGCCTCCTCGGCGAGCGTGTCGGGGGCGACGGTGGCGGGGTGGGGGGTCATGACCTCCCCGGCCTGGCGCCCCAGCAGGCCCTCCATGTGGCGGCGCAGGTCGCCGTCGGTGACGGCGCCGATGAGCCGCCCCGCCGCGTCGGTGACGCCGGCCACGCCGAAGCCCTTGGCGCTGATGACGAGGAGGGCCTCGGACATGGGGGCGTCCGCGGCCACGAGCGGCAGGGCGTCGCCGTCGTGCATGAGGTCGCGCACGAGGGTGAGGCGCGCTCCGAGGCGCCCGCCCGGATGGAAGAGGCGGAAGTCCTGCGGCGTGAAGGCCCGCGCCCGCATGAGAGCGATGGCCAGCGCGTCGCCCAGGGCCAGCATCATGGCGGTGGAGGTGGTGGGGACCACGCCGATGCCGCAGGCCTCGGGGACGGGGGGCAGGGCGAGCACCAGGTCGGCCGCCCGCGCCAGCGTGCTGGCGGGCCGGGCGGTCACGGCGACCAGGGGGATGGCGAAGCGGCGCGTGTGCTCGACGAGCGCCTCCAGCTCGGGCGTCTCGCCCGAGTTGGACAGCGCCAGGACCACGTCGCCCCGGATCATCTGCCCGAGGTCGCCATGCGCCGCCTCGGCCGGGTGGACGAAGTGGGCGGGCGTGCCGGTGGAGGCCAGAGTGGCGGCGACCTTGCGCGCCACGTGGCCCGACTTGCCCATCCCGGTGGCGACGACGCGGCCAGGCGCCGCGAGGATCAGGGCGTGGGCCTGGGCGAAGCTGTCCCCCAGAGCCTCCGCGAGCGAGAGGAGCGCCTCGGCCTCCTCGCGCACCACGCGGGCGGCAGTGGCGAGGGCGTCAGGCGCCTCAGTGGTCAAGGATGTCGGGCTCGGCCCAGCCCAGGAGATCCAGGCGGGCGCGGGTGGGCAGGAAGTCGAAGCAGGCCTGGGCGAGCCCGGCGCGCCCCTCGCGCGCGAGGAGCCGGTCGAGCTCGGCCTTGAGGCGGTGGAGGTGGAGCACGTCGGAGGCCGCGTAGTCGAGCTGGGCGGGCGAGAGCGCCTCCGCGCCCCAGTCGGACTGCTGCTGCATCTTGGAGATGTCCACGCCCAGGAGGTCCTGAAGGAGCGCTTTGAGGCCGTGACGGTCCGTGAAGGTGCGCACGAGCCTGGCGGCCACCTTGGTGCAGTAGACGGGGGCGGTCAGCACGCCCAGGGCGTGGTGGAGCGCGGCGATGTCGAAGCGCGCGAAGTGGAGGAGCTTGAGGGTGGCGGGGTCGGCGAGCATCGCCGCGAGGTTGGGGGCCTCCCGCTGCCCCGGGGCGATCTGGACGAGGTGGCAGTGGCCGTCGCCGGCCGAGAGCTGCACAAGGCAGAGCCGGTCGCGGCGGGGGTCGAGGCCCATGGTCTCGCTGTCCACGGCGACCACGGGGCCGAGGTCCAGGCCGGGGGGCAGGTCGCCCGTGTGGAGATGGTTCATGGGAGCCTCCGGGGATGGCGGCGCATAGAGGCGCGCGCCCTTCGGCGCAAGCGGGGCGGATGTTTCACGTGAAACATCGGGGGCCGCCCCATCCCGGGTTCCACCCCCTCAGTCCAGCGCCTCGCCGCGCGCCTCGCGCACGCGAGGGTCCACCTCGGCGCGGGAGGCGCCCGTGCGCACCTCGTCCCAGTAGGCGACCAGGGTGGGCCAGGGGGCGCCCCCGTTGGCCTCGGCCCAAGGGCGCGTGAAGGAGGCGAAGACGCCGCGCCGGAAGGTGGGGCCGGGGACCAGGGTGCGCGCGCGCTCGGCCGAGACGATGGGGCCGAGGTAGTTGCAGCGCAGCTCCCCATTCACCCAGGCGCGCAGGTAGCCCGCGCCGTCCGTGCCGAAGTTGGTGTTGATGACGATGTCCATCCAACGGCTGCGGGCCGCCTCCATGGAGAACAGCCGGCAGATGTCGCCGTCGTTGCGCTCCGGCCCCCACCCCTGGGCCCCCGCGACCTCGTCGAGCTGCACGACGACGTCCCCCGTGGGATCGCCCGGCAAGCCCGCGGCCGGGGCCGCCCTCTGGACGAGGCGGATGAGGGAGGGCTGGTCGGGGCCGAGCTTCCACTGGCCCACGACCACGCCGAGCGAGGCCCCAGGAGCGGCGGGCGGGATGGTGCCGTTGCGGAAGCTCCAGCCGATCCAGAGGTCGCGGTCGAGCCGCCCGGGCGCGCGGTCCCTGACCTCGGCCACCTCGGCGCGGGCCCGGAAGTTGCCGCAGTCGCCCCCCCCGCAGTCGCCGTAGCGCAGCTCGTAGCGCTCCGCGACCCGCCCCAGTCGCACGGGCTCGGCCACCGCGCGATAGCCCCAGGGGGTGGGGGTGAGCACGCGCTCGGTGCCCCTGGGCGCCGCCTCCGGGTCGCCCCTGTCGGCCACGGCCACGGCGGGCAGGCCTCCCCCCACCGAGATGGTGATGGTGCGCCCGCAAGCCCCGAGGAGGCCCAGGAGGACGAGGACGGCCAGGAGGCGCGGCGTCATGGGGCTGGCTCCGGGAGGGACCACGCGGCCTTGTGGGGCGGGCGCGGCGGGCCGGTCAAGGCGCGCGCTGGCGGAGCGCGCCCGGCGGATCGGGGCCGTGGCGCGGGCGCCGCGCGGCTCGGTGATGCGGATTTGGCACGAAGGTTGACGAAAGGGGCCGACCGTCGCCGATTCGCATGCGCCGCGTCGGCCAAGTGCCGCTACAACAACGATAAATCGAGCACAAGAACAGAACGGATTGGGGCAACAACATGGCGCGCATCAGCGTCTTCGGCATCGGTTACGTGGGCGTGGTGGCGGCGGCTTGCCTGGCGCGGGACGGGCACGAGGTCGTGGCCGTGGACGTGGACCCGGGCAAGGTGCGCAGCATCAACGAGGGCCTGTCGCCCATCGTCGAGCGGGGCCTGCCCGAGCTGATCGCCGAGGTCGTGGGCGCCGGGCGGCTCACGGCCACGCTGGACGTGGAGGCCGCGATCAAGGCAACGGACGCCTCCTTCGTCTGCGTGGGCACGCCGTCGGCACCCGACGGCTCGGTGGGCCTGACCTACGTCGAGGGCGCCTGCCGGGCCATCGGGGCGGCCATCCGGGCCAAGGGCGAGTGGCACTCGGTCATCGTGCGCTCGACCATCGTGCCGGGCTCCTGCAAGGGCACCTGCATCCCGGCGCTGGAGGAGGCCTCGGGCCTCGAGGCCGGCACGGGCTTCGGGGTCGGCTACTTCCCCGAGTTCCTGCGCGAGAGCACGGCCATCGAGGACTACGACGCGCCCGGCCTGATCGTGTTCGGCGCGCTGGACCGGCGCACGGCCGACATCCTGCGGGAGATCAACGCGGGCTTGGGCGTCGAGCCCCACGTGGTGGACCTGCGCACGGCCGAGATGGTCAAGTACACCTCCAACACCTGGCGCGCGCTCAAGGTGACCTTCGCCAACGAGATCGGCAACGTCGCCAAGGCGAGCGGGCTCGACGGGCAGAGGGTCATGGAGATCCTGTGCTCGGACTCCAAGGTGGCCATGAGCCGGACCTTCCTGCGCCCCGGCTTCGCCTTTGGCGGCTCCTGCCTGCCCAAGGATGTCCGCGCGCTCAGGCAGCTCGCGCGGGCCACGGGGGTCAGGACTCACTTGCTGGACGCCGTGGTGGAGGCCAACGAGGCGCAGATCGAGCGGGCGCGCGCCATGGTGGCGCAGGCGGGGGCCAAGCGCGTGGGCTTCGTGGGCATCAGCTTCAAGGCCGGCACCGACGACCTGCGCGAGAGCCCGCTGGCCGAGCTCGCCGCGCGGCTCATCGGCGACGGCGTGGAGGTGGGCGTCTACGACCCCTTCGTCCAGGAGGCCTTCGACGAGATGGGCTCGCCCGCGGGGCGCGGCAACGACGTGGTCCCGGACCTCGGGCGGCGCATGGTCGGCGACCTCGACAAGCTCCTGGCCGCCTCGGACGCCATCGTGGTGGGCAACCACTACCCCGCGGCCGTGGACAAGCTGCGCGAGGCCGCGCGGAGCCGCCCCGTCGTGGACCTCGCGCGGCTCGCCAGGGGCATGACGTCGCGGGGCACCTACCAGGGCATCTGCTGGTAGGCCATGCTGGTCGGCATCCTCACCCACGGGACCTACTGGGCGGTCGTCGCGCTGCTCGCGCTGGCCGTGCCGGCCAAGCTGCTCGGGCAGGGCCAGGCCCAGGGGGCGCTGCTCATCCTGGGGGCGCTGGGGACCTGGCGATACTCCTGGGCCGCTCTCAACTTCACGCGCGGCGCCATCTTCCGCTGGATCGTGCACCCGCGGCGCAAGCGGGCCCGTCAGGCCCGCTTCGCGGCGCTGAACGCGCCCTCCCACGCCTTCTTCCTGGTCACGACCTACATGGTGGCCCCGGCCGACACCATGCAGTGCTACCGCGCCCTCTTCCGCGCGGCGGCGCAGGCGCGGGACGGGGCGACGGTCATCGCGTCCGTCTGCGACGGCTCGGACGAGCGCCTCATCCGCGCCCTCTGGGACGCGAGCCGCGAGGACCTGCGCCGCGTCAAGCTGGTCGTCGACCGCATCCCCCCCAACGGCAAGCGCGACGCGCTGGCGCAGACGCTCCGCCTGATCGCCGCCGAGGCGCCCACGAGCCGCGACATCGTCGTCTTCGTGGACGGCGACACCTGCGTGCCCGAGGACATCGTGGCCGAGGCCGCCCCCGTCTTCACCGACCCCCGCGTGGGCGCCCTGACCACCGACGAGGGCGTCCTCATCGAGACCGACAACCTGTTCCGCGACTGGTTCATCCTGCGCTTCGACCAGCGCCAGGCCATGATGTGCTCCATGGGGCTCTCGAACCGCGTGCTCACGCTCACGGGGCGCATGAGCGTGTTCCGCGCCGACCTGTGCACCGACCCGTCCTTCGTCGCCCAGGTGGGCCAGGACGAGCTGGAGCACTGGCGGCTCGGGCGCATCAAGTTCCTCACGGGCGACGACAAGAGCACGTGGTTCTGGCTGCTCAGGAACGGCTACGAGATGGCCTACCTGCCGGACGTGCGGTCGTGGAGCATGGAGACGCAGCCGCGCCCGACCTTCCTCGATTCGTCCCAGGTGCTGATGACGCGCTGGTTCGGCAACATGATGCGCACCAACGGGCGGGCGCTGGCGCTGGGGCCGCGCCGCATGGGCCTCTTCACCTGGTGGAGCATCCTCGACCAGCGCCTCAGCATGTGGACGACGCTGGTGGGGCCGACCTCGGTGATCTTCGGCGCGCTCGCGGGGGCGCCCTCGCTCATCCCGCTCTACCTCGCCTGGGTGATGGTGACGCGCTACTGCTTCTGCGCCGTCATCGCCTCCTTCCGGGGCGGCTGGTTCCCCGTCACGCACCCGCTCATCCTCTACTTCGGGCAGGTGGCCGGGGCCCTCACCAAGACCTTCGTCCTCTTCCGGCTCGACCGGCAGAAGTGGACGCGCCAGGCTTCGTCCTCCGGGGGGGGCCTCGGTCTCGCCGGGCGGCTGGGGGCGCTCGACTCGCATCTTCACCACGCGCTCGCGCTCCTGTGGCTCGCGCTGGCCGTGATCGTGCTCGGCCAGATCTGAACCGCCGGCTCAAGGACGGACCATGACCATCGCCTTCACTGCCCCCCGCCTGGAGCCTGCGGCCGCCGCGCCGGAGGCGGCGCCGGCCGCGCCGCCCGAGCCGTCCCGCGCCGCCCCCACGCTGGCGCCCCCGCCGCCCGGCGCCGTGCCGGTGGACTTCGTCACCGACGCCGAGCACCCCGTGCTGCCCATCCCCTTCCGGGTGGAGCTGCGCGACGCGCGGCTCGAGGGGACGGGCCTGTCGGTCGCCTCGGCCTACGCCGCCATCCCCGGCGCGCTCGACGCCTCCTGGCGCGGCCACAAGGAGATCGTGCGCCTGCGCTTCGCCTTCGAGGGCTTCGAGCTCACCATCCCCGTGGAGGCTGTGGTGGCGGGCTCGCGCCGGCCCGGCGAGATGACCCTGCAGTTCCTGGACCCCACGGGGCCGCACCTGCCGCAGCTCAGGCACGTCCTGAACGCCTTCATCGCCGGCGACCTCGTGGGCCTCGGCGGCCTCCTGAGCTACTCGGGGCCCGTCAAGCCCAAGGCCGCCAAGGCCGCCTCCGACGCCCCCCCCTCGCGCCGCCTCGTGCGCTCGGCCGCGGTGGCCTTCCTGTCGCTGTGCCTCCTGGTCGCGGCGGCCAACTTCCTCATCGCCCGCGCCACCCAGACCGTCGAGCCGCGCCCCGTGATCGTGGAGCGCGAGGGCCGCTCCATGATGGCCACCGCGGCCGGCCAGATCGCCTACCTCAACCCGGAGGCGGGGGCCGGAGAGGTGGTCTTCAGCGTCAACGCCAACTCGGGCGACGTGCTCAACTTCCAGCTGCCCTGCGACTGCCAGGTGGCCGTCACAGACGGCATCTTCGAGGGCGCGACCGTCCTTCCCGAGGACGTAATTCTGTCCTTTTTCAATGACAGCCTCGGAATCAGGGCACAGACCCTGATGAGCATAGAAGGGCTCGCAAGCGCGATGAGCGGCGACCGCGCCACCCTCAACCTCAACGACGGACGGAGCATCCCCGTCCAGGTCGTGCTGACCTCCGCCACCTCGGCGGCCATGGTGAGGGGGGACGAGTACGTCCCCGTCTACCTGGCCGCGCCCGAGGGGGCCCTCGTGGAGGCGGACGTGGGCAAGGCGGCGCAGCTGATCCTCACGCGGTCGTGGTTCCCGGGCTCGTCCTTGCTGGCAAGAGGCGACTCATGACGATCCACCCCCTGATCATCTGCGGCGGCAACGGGACGCGCCTCTGGCCCATCTCGCGCACCGAATCCCCCAAGCAGTTCCAGCGCATCGGCGACGAGGAGAGCGAGACCTTCTTCCAAGCCGCCCTGCGCCGCCATTCCTCGGCGCTCTACGCCCGGCCCCTGGTGATCTCGGCGCTGCGCCACCGCGACACGGTCGCGGCCCAGCTCGCCGAGATCGGGGCCGAGGCCACGGTGCTCCACGAGCCCATGGGGCGCAACACCGGCCCCGCCGTGCTCGCCGCCGCGCTGACGCTGCTGACGGCGGACGAGGAGGCGGTCATGGTGGTCATCCCCGCCGACCACGTCATCGAGGGCGACCTGGACGCCTCCGTCCAGGCCGCGCTGCCCGCGGCGCGCGCGGGGCGCATCGTCACCTTCGGCGTCAAGCCCCGCTACGCCGAGACGGGCTTCGGCTACATCACCGACGGCGGCCCCCTGGAGGGCTTCCCGGGCGTCCGCCAGGTCGAGAGGTTCGTCGAGAAGCCCCCGCTGCGCAAGGCGCGCCTCCTGGTGGAGAGCGACATCGCCTTCTGGGCCTCGGGCCTGTCCATGTTCCGCGCGCGCACCATCGTCGAGGAGTACGAGCGCTTCGACGCCGCGACGGTCGCGGCCGTCCGCCTCGCCGTGCGCAAGGGCACGCTGCACAGGGACGGGCTGGAGCTCAACGCCGCCCACTTCGCCGAGGCCGCCGCCGGCCCCACCGAGCAGGTCGTCTTCGAGAGGACGCGGCGCATCGCGCTCGCCCCCCTAGGGGTCGAGTGGTCCGACGTGGGCTGCTGGACGGCCATGTACGGCATCAGCAAGTCCAACCCCCAGGGCAACGTGCTCCAGGGCGACGTGGTGGCGGTGGAGACCACCAACTCCATGGTGCGCTCCACGAGCCGCCTGGTGACGGTGGTCGGCATGAAGGACGTCATCGTCATCGACACGGCCGACGCCGTGCTGGTGACGCGCGTGGGCCACTGCCAGAGCGTCAAGAAGGTGGCCGAGTTCCTCAAGGCCGGCGCCCGCGTGGAGGCCGAAAGCCATGGGCGCAAGGAGGGGCCGGGCGTGCCCACGGCCTTCGGCGCCATGGTGCCGGTGTTCATGTCCGACTCGCTCGAGATCGTGTCGGTCAGGATCGCCGCCGGCGAGTCCATGATGCTGGACGCCGTGGACAACCGCGAGATCGTGGTGAGCCAGGGCGAGGTCACGGTGCGCACCCTGACCGCCAGCGCCGCGCTCCGGCAGGGCCAGCGCATGGACCTGCAGAGCGCGCTGCCCAACATGCTCGTGAACCCCACGGGGGCGGACGTGGAGGTGCTGCTCTTGACCATGCTGGGCGGCAAGGCGGCCGTGGCCGAGGCGCCGGCCGCGCTCGCGGCCCTGCCCGCGCCCGGCCTCCCCGCCCCCAGCCTGCCCGCCCTGCCGCGCACGCCGGCCGCGGAGGGGCCCCTGCCGCTCTATGCCTGACCCGCTCGCCCTGCTCCGCCGCCTCGGCCTCGCCCTCCTCCTGGGGGCGGGGCCGCAGGCCATGGCGGCGGGCGTGCCGGACCAGGCGAGCCTGGACGCGCAGGCCCGCTTCCAGGCCCTGGAGGCCCAGCTTCTCGACCCCGCCACCGCCGGGCGTCCGCTGGCCGACCTCCTGGCGGAGACGGGGCTCGCCGCGCCGCTCCTCGCGGGGCGGCCCGACTGGATGCCCTCCTGGTCGCCCGACTGGGCCAGGCCGGCGGACGGCCCCGCGCGGGGCGAGCGGCTGCCGCTGCGCCTCGCGCTCACCGTGCTGAGCCAGGGCGAGGGCGACGAGGGCAACCGCGCCGTCATGGCCGCCCAGTCCGACCCCTCCCTCCCCTCGCTCGCCCTGCGCGGGGGCGAGGCCACGCTGGCCGACCTGCGCCGCCTGCTGCGGGAGGCGGGCCTGCCCCACGACGGCGAGGGGGCCGCGCTGACGCTGCGCGCGCCGCTCGTCGTCTGGCCGGGCGCCGCCCTGCGCCTCGGCCCCGGCGAGTCGCTCCTCCTGTCGCGCCCCGACGGGGCCTTCGTCGTCAACCTCGGCCGCCTGACGGCCGAGGGCGCCACGCTGGCCGGCACGGGCGAGGCCAACGCCCGGGTGCGCTCGTTCCAGCCCTTCCTGGCCACCGCCCAGGACGGCGTGATCGCCTGGCGCGGCGGGCGGCTCGCGCGGCTGGGCTTCGGGGCCACCGCCAAGTTCGCCGGCGTCTCGGTGCTGCGCGGCCCGCTCGGGCGGCCCGAGGCGCCCGCCTGGATCGAGGGCGCCCTGATCGAGGACGTCCTGAGCCTGGCCGTGTCCGGCGAGGCGGGGGCCGTGATCCTGTCCAACCGCCTGCGCGACATGCGCGGGCCGGCGGTGCTGCTGTCGCACGCCCCCCGCGCCCTGGTGCTCGGCAACGCCTTCGCGGGCGAAGGCCCGACCAACGCCGTGCGCGTCCTGGGCAGCCCCCGCGCCACCGTGGCGGGCAACGTGGTCCTGGGGGGCGAGCGGGCGGGCATCGTGCTGCGCGCCGGGTCCGAGGGCGCTCGCGTCCTGGCCAACGCCGTCTGGGGCCGCGACGGCGGCGGCATCGTGCTCACCCAGGCCGACTGCGCGGAGGTGGCGGGCAACCTCGTGGTGCGCAATGGCCAGAAGGGCGTGGAGGTCCGCCAGAGCCGCGACGTGGCGGTCACGGGCAACACGCTCTGGAGCAACCACAGCGCCGGCCTCTGGGTGTCGGCCCAGGAGGAAGGGTCGCTGACGCTGGTGGAGGGCAACGTCCTGGGCTTCAACGGCGCGGGGCTGGCCAGCGCCGAGGGGGCGGGGCTCCTGCTCAGGGCCAACGACCTCGCGGGGCAGTTCCAGCAGTTCCTGGCCGGCGACATCGCGCTCCAGACGCCGCATGTGGCCCGCGACCCCCGGGGCGGGGAGGCCTTCGTCCTGAGCGCCTCGGGACGCGCGCCCGCGCCGCCCTGGCAACCCTCCTGCCCCTGAACGATCATGCGCTTCCTCCTTCTCCTCCTTCTCCTGACATCTCCCGCTCTGGCCGAGGGTTCGGCGGGGGCCGTCCGTGCCGTCGCCCCGTCGCTGCCTGCCGCCACCGAGGGCCGACACGTGAGCGTGGTGGTCACGCCCGGCGTGATGCGCACGGCGCAGCTCCCCACCCGCGCCCTGCGCGCGGCGCGCCGCGCCATGGTGGCGGGCGAGGCGCTTCCCGAGACCGACCTGCGCGCGCTGGCCGAGGCCTGGGACGGGCTCGCCGCCCAGCGCCTCGCGAGGCTCCTGCTGGAGCGGCCGGGCGCGGACCCCTCGGACGTGGCCTACTTCGCCACGATCGCCGTCAGCACCGGCCGCGTCTGGACGCTCCCCGACGCCGTGGCGGCCATGCGCCGCCTCGACCCGGCCACGGAGCCCCGCGAGCGCGTCCGCGCCTACATCGCCATGCTCTACCCCCATGCCTGGGCCGGCAACGGGGTCGCTCTCGACGCAGTCATGGACCTCAACGGCGAGGGTCGGCTCTTCGGCCCGCTGTCGGAGGCGACGCGCGCCCGCATCCTGGAGGAGGGCGGGCCGCGGGCCGCCCTGCGCCTGGGCTTGGCCGCCATGGCCTCGCAGCCCGGCCCGGCCGACATCGCCGAGGCGCGCGCGCTGCTCGGGCGGGCGGCGGAGGGCGGCGACCTGGCCGTGCGGGCCACCGCGCTCAACCTCCTCTCCCTGCTCCCGGAGGCCGAGGGATGATGAAGCGTGCGCTCGCGCTCCTCCTGCTCCTGGCGGCCCCCGCCACGGCGCAGTCCGCCTACGGCTGCGCGGGACTCGACGGGCGCGGGGGCTTCGGGGCCGTGGAGGGCGAGGGCGCCTTCTTCCGCCTCGACCCCGACCTGCTGCTCGGCCACGCGCTCCCGGAGGGCTCGGCGGACGGGCTGGCGCGACTCTCGGAGGCGCTCGCGGGGCAGGGCACGACGCTGATCGTCGTGCCCCTTCCCACCAAGGCCATGGCCATGCCGGGCGCGCTGCCCGCCTTGGCGCGGGACCTGGGCTACGACCCGGGCCTCGCCGCCACCGTCTACGGCGAATGGCTGGACCGGCTGGCCGAGCGCGGGGTGGCCGCCGTGGACGCGCGCACCGCGCTCCTGTCGGGGGAGGGGGAGGCGCCCTCGTTCCTCGCCACCGACCCGCGCCTCTCGGCCGAGGGGGCGCGGCGGCTCGCCCAGGCCGTCGCGGCGGCCGTCGCCGAGGCGCCGGGGACGGCCGCCCTGCAGCGCGGCCGCTTCGAGACGGCCGTGGCCCAAGAGATCGACCTGGACTCTTCCTGGCGCGCCCGCCTCCAGAGGCGCTGCGCCGTCACGCTGCCTCGCGCCACGGTCGAGGCCACCGTCACGACCCGGCTCGACGCGGCCCCGCCCGGCGACCCCCTGGGCGGCGCCACCGCCCCGGTCCTCATCGCCGCCGCCGAGGAGGCGGGCGACCCGCGCCTCAACCTCGCCGGGCTCGTGAGCCAGGCCACGGACCTGCCCGCCGCCGCCTACGCGGTGGAGGGGGGCGGCGCCTTCGGGGCCATCTCTGCGGTGATGACGTCGCGCCCCTTCGCGGCCGCCCGGCCCGCCGTGCTGGTCTGGGTGCTCCCCGTCTGGGAGGGCCTGGCCGAGCGTGGCCCCCGCCCGCTGGCCGAGCTCGTCGCCGCCGCCGGCGCCGCCTGCCGCCTCCCCGTGCCGCTCGCGCTCTCGGGGGGGCCGGAGGCGACGGCCGACCTCGCGGGGCTCGACCCCGCCAGGCGCTGGACGCTCCTCGTGGACGCCGACGCGCCCGCCCGCGCGGCCCGCTTCGACCTCCAGTCCGCCACGGGCCTCACGCGCACGCGCACGGTGGCGCGCGGGCCCGCTCAGGTCGCCACGGGCCGATTCCTCCTGCCCCTCGACGGGCTCTGGGCGGCCGGCGCCGCGCGGGCGGCCATCGCGCTCGACGTGCCCTGGGGACCGTCGGCCCGCGTCACAGCCTGCGAGGGGTGACGCCCGGGCCACGCCGCCCTGCGCTCGCGCCCGACACCGGGTGACAGCGGGCCGCCCCGACGCCACCATCCTGCCGCCACCCCCATGAGGGCCTCCCCATGCGCCGCCTCGCCCTCCTCGCCCTCCTCCTGCCGCTCCCCGGGGCGGCGGCGACGCTCGACCTCACCTTCCTGCCCCCCCCGATGGAGCCGCAGGACCTGTGCGTGGCGGCCCCCGACGCCGGGGAGCCCGCCGACCCCGCCGGGGCCCAGGGCGAGCAGGCGCGGGAGAACGCCATCCTCCTGCGCTACCTGAAGCGCGACCTGCGCGACCTGGGCGACGAGGACCCGCGCCGCTGGCTGCCCTTCCTTCTGGACCTCATCGACTGGCAGGCCCGGCTCGACCCCACCTTCACGGGCGCCGCGCCGCTCCTGGCCAAGGTGCGCGCCTTCGTGGACGCGGGCGACCTCGACGGGCTCAGGGCCTCGGGCCTCGTGGACGAGCTGCGCGCCAGCACCGCCGCCCTGACGGATGGGGAGCGCGTGACCCTCGCCCAGCTCCTGCTCGACGGCGTGGGGGGCGAGCCCGACGTGGCGGCCGCGCACGCGCTGCTCCTGGAGGCGGGCTACGGCGGCAACGTGGACGCGCTCCTGACCATCGCGCGGCTCGACCTCCTGGGCGCGCCCGTGCCGGGCTGGGAGGCGCCGCTCGACCTCACGGTGACGCTGGCCTTCGGGGGCATGCTGGGCGCCATGGGGCCGGGGGTCTGCGACCGCGCCCTGCGCATCGCGCGCGAGTACCGCTCGGGCGACCTCGTCACCCCCGACCCGGAGGTGGCGCTGGCCTGGGAGCGCTGGGCCGCGGACCTGGGCGACGGGGGCGCGGCCTGGCGCGTCGTCGAGTTCTACTTGGGCGCGGACGCCGCGCGCTTGGACGCCGCCGAGATGGCCCGCTACCTGAGCCTCGCGGTGGCCCACGGCTTCGAGCTCGACGAGGCGGCCATGGAGCGGCTGCGCGCCTTGGGGCCGGCGGGCGAGGCGGCGCTGCGCGACGCGCTGGGCCCCAACTGGCCGGGCGACGCCTTCGCGGAGGGTCGGGGTCGGGGGCGGCCCTCGCTCGCGCCGCTCCTGCAGCTCGGCGTCAACCTCGACGCCGAGGAGGTCAGCGAGGACGGCCCCTACCTGCGCTACCTGCGCGCTCTCTCGGAGTTGCCCACCGCGCCGGGCTGGGTCTTCACGCGCCTGGCCAACGAGGTCCTGGTCAAGGAGGGGCGCTGGGCGGGGGAGGCCGAGGCGCTGGCGCTGCTGGAGGAGGCGGCGCGGCGCGGGGACGGCGAGGGGATGCGGCTCCTGGCCGGGTTGCTGCTGCGCGACCGCGACGACCCGGCCGTGGTGGAGCGCGCCGCGAGCCTGCTGATGGAGGCGGCCGAGGTGCAAGGGACCACGGAGGCCCTGCGCGACCTCGACGCGCTCTTCCGCTGCCAAGCGCCCGACGCGCCTCGCCTCGCCGAGGCGAGGCCCTGGGCTGACGCCTGGCGCGACTCGGGCCTCGCGCCCGTTGACCTCGGAGCCACCGACCTCGTCGCCCTCGATCCCTTGCGCGAGCCCGAGGCGCTGGCCGCCCTCCAGACCCAGGCGCTGCGCGGCGTGCCCGCCTCGCTCGCCGGGATGGCCGAGCGCGTCCAGCTCGACCGGCTGGCCACCGAGGACGGCCGCCTCCTCTGGGCCGGGCGGCTCCAGCGCTCCGACAAGGCGCTCGAGCTGTTCGCGGAGCTCGAGTTCACCCTGGCCCCCACGCCCGCCGAGCGCGACCTGGCGCTCGAGCTCTTCCGCCGCGTCCACCTCAACAACGGCGTGACCACCGCGCTCGACCTCGCGGTGGCGCTGGTCGAGCAGGACGGGCGGCGCCCCCAGGTGGCCTCCGAGGTCGAGCGCCTGCTCGAACAGGCGTCCCGACGGGGCGAGGGCGCCGCCATCCGCCTCCTGGCCCGGCTCAGGGGCGACGAGAGGGGGGTCTACGAGGCGTTCGCCCAGGCCATCGAGGAGAGGGGCGACTTCCTGGCGCTCATGTTCGCCACGCCCTTCGTCGGACCGGCCACGGCCGCCGACTACGAGGACCGCGCCGTGTCGCTCATGACCTGCGGGACCAAGGACGCCGACGAGCTGGGCGACGCCGCCACGATCCGGGGGCTGCCGGACCTGTCTGACCGCTGGCGGCGCGTGGGGCTCGCGGTGGAGGGCGGCAACGTGCTGTCCCGCCTCGGGCTGACCAACCGCCAGATGGGCAACTGGCGCCTCGGCCCCGCCCCATCCCGGCGCGAGGCGCTGGAGCGGGCGCTCGCCGAGGGCGACGGCTCCGCCCGGCGCGCTCTCTTCGACCTGCTCGCCGATCCCGACCTGCCCTCCTTCGACCCCGAGGCGGCCTCGGGGCACCTCCTGGCGCTGCTCGGCACGGGGGACGCGGCCGACGAGGCCTGGGCCTTGGGGCGGCTGCGCCTCGCGGACCCCCTGGTGCGCGGTCCCGTGGAGGCGGCGCTGGACCTGCCCGCGCTGCTGGGGCGGGCCGCGCAGGCGGGGGACGCAGAGGCCCAGCTCGACCTCGCCACCTACCTGCGCGACACGGCGGCGGGGCCGGCGGACCTCGCGGACTCCCTGCGCTGGCTGCGCCGGGCGGCCGAGGCGGGCCACCCCCCCGCCATGGCCGAGCTCGGCCGGGCGCTGGCCCTGGGCCTGGGCGCCGCCCCCGACCGTGAGGAGGCCCTCCTGTGGCTCGGCCGCGCGGCCGAGGCGGGGGACGGGGAGGCGGCCGACCTCGCCCGCCTCCTGGGGCTCTCGCCGTGAGGGCGCTGCTGCTGGCGCTCATGCCGGGCGCGGCGCTGGCCCAATGCGACCCCGCGCCCCCGCCCGTGGTCACCCTGGCCTTCGACAGCCGCTACGAGGCCGGCGACGCGACGCGCTCGGAGATAGTCGAGGCGGCCGAGGCGGCGGCCGAGGCGGCGCTGGAGCCGGTGGACGACTTCATCCGTGCGCTCGCCACCGACGCCAACCGCGCGCTCCAGGACCTGGCCGAGGACAAGCCCGAGAGGGCCAGGGAGCGGGCCGCCTGCGTGGCCGCCCAGGCGGCGGAGTGGGCCCGCGCCGGGGCGCTGGGCGACCTCGCCTCGCCGACGGCGCGCCTCACGGTGGGCGCGCGGCTGGCCGGGCTCGCGCTGGTGCTGCTCCAGGCCGAGGCGGCGGGGGCGGCCGGCGAGGACATGGATGAGGCGGCCGCCTGGCTCCGGGGCCTCCAGCGCGACCAGGCGGCCTTCTGGGAGAGCGAGGCCCCCGAGGGGGCGCGGCGCGGCAACCTGCGCGCCTGGGCGGGCCTCGCGGGGGTGGCCGTGGGCCGCCTCGCCGGCGACGGCGCCCTGCGCGACGCGGGCGCGAGAGACCTGGCCTTCGTCGCGTGCACCGCCGCCCCCGACGGGAGCCTGCCCCGCGAGATGGAGCGCGGCCGCCTGGCGCTCGGCTACCAGCTCCATGCGCTCTCGGCGCTGGTGCCCGGGGCGCTGCTGCTCCAGGGCGACGGCGTCCGCCTCCTGGACGCCTGCGACGGCGCGCTCGACCGCGCCGTGGCCTTCGCCGCCGCCGACATCGCCGCCGAGGGGACGCTCTCGGCGGCGCTGGCGGGGGCGCCGTCGAGCCTCTTCGACGGCGGCGACGCGCTCAGGGGCTTCGACCTCGCCTGGGCCGAGGCCTATGGGCGCCTCGAGGGCGCGCGCCACCGCGCCGTGATCGAGGCCCTCGCCGCGCCCTTCCGCCCCCTGGCCTCCTCCAAGCTCGGCGGCGACCAGGGGCGGGTCTGGGACGCGCTGGGGCGGTGAGCTTCGACGCGGTCGTCGCGGCGCTCGACTGGATGGGGGTGGCGGTCTTCGCCACCACCGGCGCCCTGGTGGCCTCGCGCAAGGAGATGGACCTGGTGGGCTTCGCCGTCCTGGCCACGGCCACGGGCATCGGCGGGGGCACGCTGCGCGACCTCCTCCTGGGTGCGGCACCAGTCTTCTGGGTGGCCGAGCCGCGCGCCCTCCTGCTGTGCCTGCTGGCGGCCGTCCTCGTCTTCTTCACGGCGCACGCCGTGGGCTCGCGGCTGCGGCTGCTCCTGTGGCTCGACGCGCTGGGCCTCGCGCTCTTCGCCGTCACGGGGGCCGAGAGGGCCTTGGCGCTCGGGGCCGCGCCCGTGGTGGCGGTGGCCTTGGGCGTCGTCACCGCCACCTTCGGCGGCATCCTGCGCGACGTGCTGGGCGGGGAGAGCCCGGCCATCCTCAGCCGCGAGGTCTACGCGACCGCCGCGCTCCTGGGCGCGGGCGCCTTGGTGGCGCTCCTGGCGGCGGGCCTGCCGCGCGAGGCGGCGGTGACGCTCGCGGCGGTCGCGGCCTTCGCCCTGCGCGGGGCGGCGCTCACCTGGGGCTGGTCGCTGCCGCGCTACCGCCCTCGCCCCGGCCGCCCCGGGGGCGGCCCGGCGGGCTAGGCGCGGGGACGGATCACGCGGCGGCGCAGGAGGCGCAGCCGCGACTGGCGCAGGCCGTCGAGGAACACCGCGAGCAGGATGACGCCCCCCTGCAGAAGCGGCTGCAGGTAGAGGTTGACCCCCGAGAACACGAGCCCCGCCTTGACCGTCTGGATGATGAGCGCGCCCAGCACGGCGCTGCCCGCGCCCCCCACGCCCCCGAAGAGCGAGGCCCCGCCCAGGACGGCGGCCGCGATGACGTCGAACTCGCGCCCCTCGCCGAAGCCGGCGTCGAGCCGGCCGATCTGGGCGATCAGGACGAAGCCCGCCAGCGCCGCCGAGGCACCCGAGATGACGTAGACCGCCGCCTCGATGCGCCTGACCGGCAGGCCGGCCTTGCGCGCGGCGAGCGGGTCGTTGCCGAAGGCCGTCACCTGCCGCCCGAAGGCCGTGTGGCGCAGCACGACGTGGGCGAGCAGCGCCACGAGGGCGAAGACCAGGATGGGCAGGGGGACGCCCAGCACCGCGCCCAGCCCGAAGCCCCGCACGGCGTCGGGGAAGTCCACCGCCTGGCTCTGGCTGAGCCAGGTGCCGAAGCCGCGGAACACGAACAGCGTGGCCAGCGTGACGATGAAGGGGATGACGCGCAGGCCGACGATGAGGAGGGCGTTGACCGCGCCCAGCGCCGCCCCCGTGGCCACGCAGGCCAGGAGCGCCACCCCCACGTCCACCCCCGCCTCGCGCATCAGCAGGCCCGCGACGAGCGGCGCGAGGTACATGACCGAGCCCACCGACAGGTCTATGCCGGCGGTCAAGAGCACGAAGACCATGCCCACGGCGGCGATGCCGATGAAGCTGGCCTGCTTGACCACGTTGCCGAGGCTCTCGGGCACCAGGAATCCGGGCGTGAGGACGCCGAAGGCCAGCACGATCAGGAGGAGCACCAGGACGGCGCCGTTGCGGACGACGATGTCTAGGAGTGCGTCGCGGCTCATGCGGCGGCCCCCGGGGCGGCGTCCTCGGCCTGGCGGAAGGCGGCGGCCACGATGCGCCGCTCCTCGAACTCCTCGCGGTCGAAGGCGGCGACGACCTCGCCCCGGCTCATGACCAGGATGCGGTCGCACAGCCCCATGAGCTCGTCGAGCTCGGAGGAGATGACCAGGAGGCCCGCGCCATCGGCGGCCAGGCGGTCGCAGATGGCGTAGATCTCCGAGCGCGCGCCCACGTCCACGCCGCGCGTGGGCTCGTCGAGGATCAGGAGGCGCGGGGCGGTGGGCAGCCACTTGCCGATCACCACCTTCTGCTGGTTGCCCCCCGACAGAGCCCGCACGGGCTGGCGCCCGAGGTCCTGGGCCTTGAGCCGCACGGCCTCGCGCAGGGCCTGGGCCGTGTCGGCCAGAGCCTCGCGGTCGAGCGCCAGGCCCCGGCGGAAGCGTTCCAGCGCCGGCAGCGTGAGGTTGTCGCGGATGGAGGCGTCCATCATCAGGCCCTCCTCGCGCCGGTTCTCGGTGACGAAGGCCAGGCCCTGGCGCACGCGGGCGCGCGGGCCGCCCAGGAGGGGCCGCCCCCCCAGGCGGACCTCGCCGCGCGAGGCCGGGTCGAGCCCCATGAGCAGGCGCGCCAGCTCGCTGCGGCCCGAGCCCATGAGGCCGAAGAGGCCCAGGATCTCGCCCTCGCGCACGGTGAGCGAGACGTCCTCCACGGTGCCGGGGGCCGACAGATGCGCCACCTCCAGCACCGGGGCCGCGCGCGGGGGGGCGCTGCGGGTGGGATAGACCTGCGCGAGGTCGCGGCCGATCATGGTGCGGATCATGCGGGGAACGTCGAACTCCTCCACGGCGCCCTCGCCCACGAGGCGGCCGTCGCGCAGCACCGCCACGCGCGAGGCCAGGCGGCGCACGTCCCCCAGGATGTGGGAGATGTAGATAACCGTGCGGCCCTCCGCGCGCAGCCCGTCGAGGGCGGCGAACAGGCGCTCGGTCTCGCGGGGGGTGAGCGAGGTCGTGGGCTCGTCGAGGATGAGGAGGGCGGCGTCGCGGTGGAGCGCGCGGGCGATCTCCACGAGCTGGCGCTCGCCAGGCGACAGCGTGCCCACCTCGCGCTCGGGGGAGAGGTCGAGGTTGAGGCGGCCGAGGACGGCGCGGGCGGCCTCGCGCATGGCGCGGCGGTCGATCAGGGGGCGCAGGAGGCCCCGGCGCCGGGGGAACGCGTCGAGGAACAGGTTCTCGGCCACCGAGAGGTTGGTGAAGAGGTTGAGCTCCTGGTGGATGAAGGCGATGCCCCGCGCCTTGGCGTCGGCGGCGGAGAGCGGCGCGTAGGGCTCGCCCCGCCAGAGCATCCGCCCCTGGCTGGGGGGCGTGACGCCGCCGATCATGTTCATCAAGGTGCTCTTGCCCGCCCCGTTCTCGCCGATCACGCCCAGGACGGCGCCCTCGGGGACGTCGAGCGTGAGGTCGCGCAGGGCGGGCACGCCGAACCAGTCCTTGCCCAGGGACTCGAAGCGCAGCAGCGGCGTCATCCGAGCCTCCGCTGGAGCCGCGTCCGGCCCACGTCGAGCAGCGCGGCCAGCAGGATCACGCCGCCCTTGACCATGTCGATGTGGAAGGTCGAGAGGTTCATGAGGTTGAGCGTGTTGCCGAGCAGCACGAAGAAGAGCACGCCGAAGACCGTCCAGAGCACCTTGCCCTTGCCCCCGAAGAGCGAGGTGCCGCCGATGACGGTGGCGCCGATCACGTCCAGGAGGAACGTGCCCTCGCCCAGCGTGGGGCGGCCCGCCTCCAGGCGCGCCGAGTAGAGCACCGCGCCCAGCGCCGCGCAGAGGGCCGAGAGCACGAACACCAGCACGATGACGCGGCGCACGGGCACGCCCGCGATCTCGGCGGCGCGGCGGTTGGCGCCCACCGCGACCACCTGGCGGCCGAAGGCGGTGCGCTCCAGGAGCAGGTGGAGCAGGACGGCCGCGGAGACGGCGATGACGGCGGCCCAGGTGACGAGGTCGTGCACCTGGCGGCGGGGGATCTGGGGCTCGTCCTTGGGGCCGATGTAGATGCTGACGATCTCGCCCTGGCCGAGCCGGATGTAGGCGTCGGGCAGGTTGCGGATGTTCTCGCTCTGGGTGAGCCAGATGGCGAAGGCGCCCACGGTGATGAGCGAGACGAGCGTGACCATGAAGGGCGGCATGTCGAGCCAGGCCACCAGCGCGCCGTTGACGAGGCCCACGAGGGCCGCGGCGATGAGCGTGGCCAGGATGGCGGCAGCCACCTGGCCGGCGAGGATTCCCCCCTGCTCTCCGATCAGGACGCCCCAGATCGGGGCCTTGGAGAGCACGTCGGGGTCGGCGGCGGTGGCGGCCAAGGCCGCGCCCAGCGTGGAGGTCAGGCCGATCACGGCGCCTTGGCTGAGATCTATGCCGCCGATGGTCATCACGAAGGTCTGCCCCAGCGCCACCACCAGGAGCGGCCAGGCGTTGCTGAGCAGGTTGGCGAGGTTGGCGGGCGTGCCCAGCGTCGGCAGGACGGGCAGGAGGCCCACGAAGAGCAGGACCGACAGCCACAGCACGAACCAGTCCGACAGGAGCGCGCGCGCCAGGGGGCTCGGGCGCGGGGGCCTGGAGGGGGCGGCGAGGGCGGTCATGGAGCCTCCGGCGGGCGGGGGCCCGGGGGGCGGGCGCCGCCCCCCGGGAGAAGCGGGTCACTGGTTCAGGAAGCCCTCGGACAGGAGCACGCAGCCCCACATGTCCATCTCGCGCTCCGCGAGGTTGGCGGAGGTGAGCGCGAAGCCCGGGTCCTCGATCACCTGGTTGGGCTGGGTGTCGCCGGCCTCGATGGCGGCCAGGATGGCGTTCATGGCCGACTCGGCCTCGAAGTAGAGGTCCTGCACGCCGGTGGCGTCCACGTAGCCGTCCTTGATGAGCTGGCAGGCGGTGGCGTCGCCGTCGAGCCCGGCCATCAGCACGTGCCCGGCCTCGCCCCTGGGCGCCCACATGCCGCGCGGCTCCAGCACCGAGCGGATGGTGGGGAAGAGGAAGTCGGAGGAGGTGAAGATCAGGTCCACGTTGGGGTTGGCGGTGATCGCCGCCTCCAGGTTGGCGAGCGCGGTGGCCGCGTCCCATTCGGTGGCCACCTCGATGGGGGTGGCGAAGCGGTCGCCGTAGGGGGCGAGCGCGGCGTAGAAGCCGTCCCTGCGGCCGACCGCGTTGGGGTCGCCCAGGTCGCCCACCAGGATCAGCGGCTGGATGGGCCGGTCGGGGATGGCCGCCATGGCCTCCTGGGCCACGAAGTCCACGGCCTGGCGCGCGATCTCCTCGTTGTCGGCCACCACGATGATGCCGCGGCTGAGGTCCGAGGGCGGGCGGTTGAAGACGGCGATGGGCACGTCCGCGTCCTGGGCGGTCTGGACGATGGTCACGGCGCTCTCGCCGTCCTGGGGGATCAGGATGATGCCGTCCACGCCTTGGGCGATGCAGTCGTTGATCTGCTCGAGCTGGCGGTTGGCGTCCTCGTTGGCGTTGCGCTCGATGACGGTGTTGCCCGCCTCCGTGAGCGTGGTGGTGATGGCCTTGTGGCCGGCCACCCAGAACTCGGTCTCGAGGTCCTGGAAGGCGAAGCAGATGGTGGCGGCCTGGGCGCCGGTGCCGAGGCCCACCAGAAGCCCGAGGGCGCCCGCGGCGCTAAGCAGCGTGGTGCGAGTGGTCAAGTCGTCCTCCCTGGTTGTCCCGCGCGGGTTCGTCCTCGCGGTGGTCGTCCCGCGCCCCGGGGGCGCGGCCTTCGTGCCGCGCGCCGAGCGCGCGGTCGAACAGGTCCTCGCGGCCCATCTGGCCGCCCTTGAGGATGATCTCGAAGGGGGCGCCGCGCGCCCGATGTCCGCGCATGAGCGAGGCCCCATGGGCCACGAAGGCCAAGGGCTCGAGCGCCACGAGCCCCAGCGCGCGCGCCACGCGGCCCGAAGTGTCCCCGCCCGCCACCAGCGCGCGCGCCTCGCCCTCCGCCAGGAGCGCCGCGAGGATGCTGCCGAGAGCCTCGCCGATGCGCGCCTCCCCAGCCGCCGCCGCGACGTCCGCGGCGGCCATGGCGCGGCGGGAGGCCCTGAGCGCGGGGTCGTCGGTGCCGCGCAGGGCCGCCACGACGACGCTGAGGCCCGCGCGCGCGGCGCGCGCGGCCTCCTCGATGGCCGCCGCGATGGCGGCCGAGGCCAGGGGGCCGAAGAGCGCGGGCGCGTCGAGCGGCACGACGGCCCAGCCCCGCGCCTCGGCCCGCGCGATCTGGGCGGCGGTGACGGCCGAGGCCGAGCCCGACACGGCCACGATCCGGTCCACGGGCGCGGGCCGGGGCGGGGGCGCGGCGTCGGGCAGGACTCCGGCCTCGCGCCAATGGCTCAGGAGCGCCTCCTCCACCCCCTGCGAGCCCAGGGCGAAGCGGCGGCCGGCGACGATCCTGCCACAAGCCGCCAGGTCGTCCACGCCCGCGCAGTCGAGCGCCACGCCCCGCGCGCCCGTCCGCTCCAGCGCCCCGAAGCTCTCCGGCGAGAGGTCGGGGCGGTGGAGGGCGGCCAGCGGCAGGTCCGTCTGGCGGGCAAGGTGGCGCGCCACGTCCGCCTCGTCCATTGGCGTGACGGGGTGTCGCGACATCACGGGGTGGCGGTCGAGCCGGTGCGTGCCGCCCGGGCCGGCCGCGAACAGCGTCCCGAAGGCCTGCCAGCGGCCCATGGGGGGCGAGGCGAAGAGGAGGGGCGCGCAGTCCTCGCCCGTGGCCCTCAGCCCGATCTCCAGGGCGCGGCCCAGCGAGCCCACGTCCGGCGCGCTGTCGAGCGTCGAGCAGGCCTTGTAGTGCAGGAGCGGCGCCCCCGTCGCCAGGAGCGCCGCCATGAGGGGAGGCAGGTGGGCGTCCATCCAGGCGGGCGTCTCGGCGCGCGCGGTGGTGGCGAGGCCCCATGCTTCCAGGCCCGGCAGGCGCGCGAGAAGCGCCGGCGTAGGCGGCTCCAGGAAGAGGGCCGCGGGCACGCCGCCGAAGGCCAGCACCTCGGCCACGGCCGCGCCGCCCGTGAAGTCGTCGGCGAGCCAGGCGAGGCGCGGGGTCACGCGAAGGCCCCCAGCGCCGCCGCGAGCGCGGGCGCGCGGGCGGCCGCCGCCTCGGGCGCCAGCCCCGCCCGCGCCGCCGCCCAGGCCTCGCGGAAGGACTCGACTCCCGCGCGCGGGCCGCCCGGGTGGGCGAGGATGCCGCCCCCGGCCGCGTGGATCAGGTCGTCCGAGCGGAGCGCCGTCCAGGTGGGCCAAGCCTGGCGTGGCGTCTGGCCCGAGGAGAAGACGGGCATGGCGATCATGGGGCGGTCGGGCCAGAGCGGCGCCAGCACCGCCTGGGCCGAGGCGATGACGCTGTCGTCGCTCTCGCAGAACTTGTTGGCGAGCCCGTTGACGTGGAGATGGTCGGCGCCGGCGAGCCGCCAGAGCTTGGACCAGGCCACGTAGGAGACGCCGTGGCGCGGGTGACGCCCCAGGGCGCCCCAGCCGTTGCGGTGCGCGTGGAGGGGCAGGCGCGCGTGGCGGCGCAAGGCCAGAACCCCCGCGAGGCCCACGGAATGCATGGACGCCATGACGCAGGTGCCGCCCTCGGCCGCCACGAGGTCGTGGCGGCGGCGCATCTCGTCCACCTCGCCCGTGAGGTTGAAGGCGACCATGACGGTCTTGCCGGTGCGGTCCCCGTGGTCGCGCACCACGCGCATGACCGCGCGCACGCGATCCTCGAAGGGGCAATGGGGTCCGTCCGCCTGCAGCTCGTCGTCCTTGACGAAGTCTATGCCGGCCTCGGCGAGCGTCCGCACCAGGGCGGCGGTGTCCTCGGGCGAGAGGCCCACGGAGGGCTTGACGATGGTGCCGACGAGGGGGCCCTCGGCGACGCCCGCGAGCGCCCGCGTGCCGGCGACGCCGAAGGCGGGGCCGGGGTTGGCGTCCGCGAAGGCGCGCGGCAGGCGCAGGTCGAGGAGCTTGAGGCCCGAGAAGGCGCGCAGCTCGAAGAGGTTGCCCGCCACCGTGGCCTGGAGGTTGGGCAGCGACGGCCCCAGGTTGGAGAGCGGCCAGGAGAGCGTGGCGCGGGCCAGCACGGGGCGGCCCGGCGTGGCGCCGGGCATGGCCGGGGCCTCGGACTCGCCGATGATCTCCAGCCGCTCCACACGGGCGCGGGCGAGGCGCACGCCGGGCGAGTCCTCGCCCGGCACCGCCACGAAGGTCCCCGAGGACTGCTCGCCCGCCATGGCGGCGGCGGCCCGCGCGGGATCCTCGGCCGTCTCGACGAGGTAGTCGGCCTCGATGCGGTCGTCGGGGCGGTCGGTCACGGCGCGACGCGCCTCCCCGTCTCGGCGGCCTCGTAGGCCGCGAGGCAGAGCCGCAGCGTGCGCAGGTTGTCCGCCCCCGAGGGCTGCGGCGCCGCCTCCCCGCGCAGCACCGCGAGGGCGTGGCGCTGAAAGGCCAGCACCGAGTCCTGCACGCCGTGCCAGGGCCTCTCGCCCCAGGCCGGCAGGGCGGGCTCCACGTCCTCCTCGCGCCGCCCCCGCCGGTCCTGGACCACGAGGCGGTAGCCGGGCCGCAGCTCCAGCGTGCCGTCGTCGCCCTCGACGGCGGCGACGGTCTGGGGGAAGGGCTCGGGCGAGAGCACGGAAGCGAAGGAGGCCTCCGTGACGCCGACCGCGCCGCCCGCGTGCCGCGTCAGGGCCGTGAAGGCGTCCTCGCCCGTCACGCGCGCGTCCCGCCGCTGGGTCTCGCAGCTCACGCCCTCCGCCTCCCCCAGCAGGAGGCGGGAGAGGTCGAAGAGGTGCACGCCCACGTCCATGATGGCGAGCCGCGGGGCCGTCGCCAGGTAGGGCTGGCCGGCGTAGACGTCCCAGCCGTGGCGGAAGGCGATGCGCCCCCAGCGCACCGAGCCCAGCGCAGGCAGCAGCTCGATCATGCGGCGGAAGGGGCGCTGCCAGCGGAAGTTCTCGTGCACGAGGAGGGTCGTGCCGGCCGCCTCGCAGGCCCTCACCATGGCGGCCGCGTCCTCGGCCGTCTCGGCCAGGGGCTTCTGGCAGATGACGAGCCGGACGCGAGGGGCGCAGAGCTCCACCAGGGCGCGGTGCGAAGGCGGCGTGGTGGCCACGTCCACGAAGTCGGGGCGCACCTCCTCCAGCATGGCGCGGGCGTCGGTGAAGGGCCTGAGCCCGAACTCGGCTGCCACGGCGCGCGCGCGGGCCTCGTCCAGGTCGCACAGGGCCACGAGGTCAGCGCCCTGCGCGCGCAGGGCGCGCCAGGCCAGGAGGTGGTTGCGCGCGAAGAAGCCCGCGCCGATCAGCGCGCCGCGCGTTCCGTGCCCGCCCCCCATCGCCGCCACCTCGGCCCCTCCCTGCTGCTTGGATGATTATACCAGTTCAGGCAGGGCGCAACCGCCTTCATGCGCCCCCCTGGGCGTAGAGCGCGTTGGCCCGGGTCAGGTGGAGGCGCATGGCGCGCGCGGCGCCCTCGGGGTCGCCTTGGGCGATGGCGTCCACGATGGCCTCGTGCTCCGACAGCGTCAGCCGCTCGAGCCCCGAGGAGTGCACGGCGCGCCGGTGGAAGCGGGCCATCCACTCGAACACGGCCCGCACGGCCGAGGACAGCACGACGTTGCCGCTGATCCCGGCGATGGCCGCGTGCAGGTCGCCGTCGCGGCGCATGAACTCGGCGGGGTCGTGGCGGGCCAGGAGCTGGCGGGCCAGGATGTCGCGCAGGCGATCCAGGTCGGCCTCGCGCCGCGTCTCGGCGGCCAGGCGCGCGGTTCCCGTCTCCACCACGATGCGCGCCTCCTTGAGCTGCTGCAGGATCGTGTCGTCATGCGTGAGCACGTGACGCATTGTCAGACCCAGCTGCTCGGCCAGGAGGTCGAGGCGCGGGGGCGCCAGGCGCGGCCGGTCGCCGTGACGCACCACGATGAGGCCGAGCGAGGCCAGCTGCTGCATGGCCTCGCGGATGGCCGGCCGGCCCACCCCGTAGCGGGCCATCAGCTCGCGCTCGGAGGGCAGGGGGTCCCCGGGGTGCAGGTCGCCGGCGTTGATCTGCGCGAGCAGCCTCTCGCGCACCTCGTCGGACAACTTGCGGCGGCGGATCGGGTCGGCGTCGAGGCTCATGGGGGCTCCCTGGGGTCACGCTAGCGCAGGCCCGGGGCCTTGGCGACAGCCCCGTGAGGAGACGGGCGCATTGACCGGGACGGCTGGGCCGCCTACTGGTATGACCAGTCGGCCCGAGGGCCGGAGCGGGGGGAGCGAGGGATGGGCGAGACCGTGGCCGTGCTGGGCGCCGGCGGCAAGATGGGCTTCCGCGTGGCGCGCAAGCTGCGCGACGCAGGGTTCGACCTGCGGGCGGTGGACACGGCCGAGGCGGGGCGGGAGCGCCTGCGCGGCGCCGGGATCGAGCCCCAGGAGCGCGACGCAGCTCTCAGGGGCGCCCAGGTGATTGTGCTGGCCATCCCCGACCAGGCCATCGGCGCGGTCGCGCGCGAGGTGGTCCCCGGCATGGACCCAGGGAGCATGCTCCTGATCCTGGACGCGGCAGCCCCCTACGCCGGCGCGCTTCCCGAGCGGGCGGACGTCACCTACTTCGTGGGCCACCCCTGCCACCCGCCGCTCTACGCCCACGACCTCACGGACCCCGACCAGCGGCGCGACGTGCATGGCGGCGTGGCCCCGCAATCCATCGTCTGCGCTCTCATGCAGGGGCCGGAGGAGCACTACGCGATCGGCGCGGCCGTCTGCGAGGCCATGTGGTCGCCGGTCGTGCGTACCCACCGCGTGACGCTGGAGCAGCTCGCCATCCTGGAGCCGGGCCTGTCGGAGATGGTCGCCATGGCCTTCATCGACGCCATGACCCAGGCGCTCGACGAGTGCGTGGAGCGCTACGGCATCGACCGCCAAGCCGCCTTCGACTTCCTGATCGGGCACATCAACGTCGAGACCTCCATGTGGTTCGGCTTCACGCCCAAGGTGCCCTCGGACGCGGCGCTGCGGCTGATGCGCTTCGCGCAAGGGGTGGTGCTGGCGCCGGGCTGGCGCGAGGCGCTGAGCCCCAAGGTGGTGCGCGAGGCCTCCGAGCTCATCGCCAACGGGTGACGGGGTGAGCGGGGCGGAGCCGTCCGTCTCGACCGTCCTCTTCGACGGCCACCCCTGGGAGGCAGGGCTCGACCTGCTGGCCGAGGCGGGCGTGGCGCTCGTGGAGCCGGCCTTCATCCGGGGCTACGTGGACTTCGACGAGACGGCCTTCTCTGAGGCCGCCGCCGCGCGCTCGCGGCGGCTGCTGGAGGCGCGCGGACTCGCGCCCGGGGCAGTGTCCGCGCACATGGACTTGGCGGGGCCGGGCGCGGCCGAGGCCCTGGCGCGGCGCGTGGCCTTCGCGGGGGCGCTGGGGGCGCCGCTGCTCGTCACCAACGCGGGGCCGGCGACGGGCCGGGCGGCGATCCTGGCCACCCTCGACGACGCGCTGCCGCGCCTGGAGGCGGCGGCGGTCACGCTGGCCCTGGAGAACCCGGGCCACGGCCGGGGCGACCTCATCGGCCGGGGCGAGGCGGGGGCGGCGCTGGTGGCCGCCTTGGGCGCGCCCCGCGTCCGGCTCAACCTCGACGCGGGCAACCTCGTGACCTACGCGGGGGCGCTCGAGCCCGGCCTCTCGGCGACCTTGCCGCACGCGGCCTACATGCACCTCAAGGACGTGGCCGAGGACGGCCCCGACTGGCGCTTCGCGGCCTTGGGCGAGGGCGTCGTGGACCTGCCGGCCGTGGCGGCGGCGCGCGCGCGGCTGGCGCCGGCCTGTCCCGTGGGCATCGAACTGCCCCTGCGCCTGAGCCGCCCGAGCCGGGGCGACCCGGTGCGGGCGACCGCACCCCTGCCGCTGCCCGCCCTGCGCGACGCCCTGCGCCGCTCGCTCGCGGCCTGGGCGGCGCTCGCCTAGGGGCGCAGGCGGCGCACCCGGTAGGGGCCGAGCGGCCCCTCGGCCCCAGCCCAGCCCCCCGGGCCTGGCAGGAGGTCGTCGCCCGCCGGCGCCTCCACCGGCTCGTCCGACAGGTTGGCCAGGAGCGCCGCGCGCCTGCCCCCGCTCTCCCAGGCCAGCGAGGCCGGGCCGGGGCCCTCGAGGCCCCGCGCGCCCTCGGCCGCCGCCACCTCGGCCAGGACGAAGGCGAGCGGCAGCGGCGCGCCGCCCGGCCCCGCGATCCCGCCGGGGCCGTTGAGGTGCAAGGGCGCCACCGCCTCCGAGAAGGGGAGCACGGCCGCGAGCGCCCCCACCAGGTGCGCCGCCCCGAAGAGCGCCCCGTGGCGGGGGTCGCGCGCCGCGAGCGTGGTGCGCGTGAGCCCGTCGGTCTCCACGAGGCCCGGCCCGTAGGGGTTGACGAAGGCGGGGAGGGCCAAGGGGCCCGGCCACAGGGGCACGCCGGGCAGGAGCGCCCGCGCGCTCTCCAGGATGGCGGGCAGCGCCTCCAGGGTCTCGACGACCGACGCCTCGTCGGCGGCGTGCACGATGGGGTTGACGCCAAAGAAGGCGAGGTCGGCGGGCGGCGGCGGGTTGCGGTTGAGCTCGGTGAAGTAGGCTGCGGCCCCGGTCCCCACGCGGCCCGCGAAGCCCCCGGCGCGCACCGCCGCCACGAGGTCGGCGAGCGGCGCCTCGCCGTCGGGCAGGCCCGTGGGCCGGGTCTGGAGGTCGCGCCGGGCCGCCAGGAGGAGCGCCTCGACGGGGTGGCCGGCCAGCGCGGCGAGCAGCGCCCGCGCCTCCGCCTCCGGGTCGCGCAGCGGCAGGACGGCCTCGACGGCCACCCGCAGGCCCCGCCGCGCGGCCAAGGCGAGCGCGTCGGCGCGCGGCGCCTCGCCGGCTCGGTCGAGCCGCAGGACGAGCCCGCGCCCGAGCGGCAGGTCGGGGGGCTCGGGCAGAGCGCCCGGGGCCACGCGCAGCCAGAGGGGCGGGATGGCTGCGGCGAGGGGGCGGCGGGCCGAGGCGGCCCGCACGGCCCCGGGCACCCCCGCGAGCCGGAGCCGCACGGCCTGCCGGTCCTCGGCGCCCTCGGGGATCACGTAGGGAAAGGGCAGCGCCAGCGGGCGCACGTAGGTCTTGAAGGAGGCGTCCGACCAGTTGCGCTGGTCCTCCATCTCCCAGACCCCGCCCTCGAAGGCCAGTTCGGCCGTGACGCCGGGCGCGGGCGCATGGGACAGGCCCACGATGTCGAAGGCTGGTTGATGGGGGGCGATGAGGCGGGGGAAGGCCGTGTCGTCCGCGGAGCCGTCGGGGTGGCGGACCCGCAGCGGCAGCCCCGCCGCCGCGTCGGGGTGCAGGACCACGAAGCCCACGCGGTTGGTGGTGAAGTCGGTGAGCGCCCGCGCGGCGGCCTCGCAGGACAGGGTCCCTTCGGCGGTGCCCTCGATCGCCATGCGGAAGCGGAGGCGACCCGAGGGGCCTCGGGCCTCGGCCTCGTAGGTCACCCGGAAGCGGCCTGGCGCCTCCTCCACGTCCAGCCCCGAGACCGCCACCGGGAGCGTCCCCCAGCCCGCGTCGCGCAAGAGGTAGGCCAGGCCGCGCAGGACCAGGACGCCGTGCCAACGGACATCGCGCAGCTGGCCCGCCTCCAGGACGGCGGAGAGCGGCCCGGCCCGCAGGGCGCGCCATGCGGGCCGGGGCTCGGCGGTGCCGAAGAGATCGCTGTCGTCCACGCGGCCCTCCCTGGAAGCCCCCGGAGCCTAGCCGCCTCCGCCGGAGCGGTCGAGAGCGCCCCGGCGGACGCCCCGGAGGGCGCGGGGCCGGGTCGGCGCGCACCCGGGCGAGGCCGGGCCAGGACCGTGCCGAAGCGCGGCGCCTCGCTCCTGTGGGTCTGCCCTACGGCGTGCGCGAGAGCCGCGCGGACGAGATGCCCGAAGGGGGGAGGGCCGAGGCGCGCTCGATCAGGAGGGGGGCGAAGAGATCGCGGCGGCCCTCGGGCGGCCGGCCCGTGCCCACCTCTTCGAGAAGGAGGCCAATGGCCCGTTCGGCCATCTCGGCGACGGGCGCGCGCACCAGCGTGGGAGGCGGGTCCAGGAGGTCGGCCACGTCGAGGTCGTCCACGCCGACCAGCGACAGGTCGCCGGGCACGCGGAGGCCGAGGTCGCGCGCGGCCTGGAGCGCGCCCAGCGTCATCATGTTGGAGTGGGAGGCGATGGCGGTGGGCGGGGCGCCAGGCAGCCCCAGCGCGGCACGCAGCGCGGCGCGGGCGGCGTCGCGGTCGAAGCCGCCCGGGAGGAGGAGGGCGGGGTCGGGGGGGAGGCCCGCCTCCTCCAGGGCCTCCGCGTGGCCGCGCAGGCGCTCGAGACTGGTGGCGAGGCCCGGCAGGCCCGCGAGGGCGGCGATGCGGCGGTGGCCGAGCACGGCGAGGCACGCGGTGGCGAGGCGCGCGGCCCGCCGGTTGTCGAGAGCCACCACGTCGAAGGGGAGCCCCTCCACGGGCATGTCGAGGAGCACGGTGGGCACGTGGATGGCGGCGCGCAGGCTCTCGCCGTGGGCGCGGTCCGAGCGGCTGGGCACCAAGATGAGGCCCGCGACCCGTTCCTGCCGCATCCTGCGCAGGATGGCGAGCTCGCGCTCGGCGTCCTGGCCGCTGGAGTAGACCACGGACAGGCAGCCCGCCCGCAGGCAGGCGCCCTCGATGACCTGGGCGGTGAGGGCGAAGTGGGGGTTGGCGATGCTGGGGACGACCACGCCGATGAGGCTCGACCGGCCCCTCCGCAGGCTCTGGGCGCCGCCGTGGGGGACGTAGCCGATGTCGCGGGCGGCCTCCTGGACGCGGGCCAGGAGGGCGGCGCTCACGGGGGCGGAGCGGTTGAGGGCGGCCGAGGCCGTGGAGATGGCCACGCCGGCCCGCCGCGCCACGTCCCTGATCGTCGCCACGCCCATCCTCCGCACGCCTGCGTCCTCCTTGCCAGACGAACGGGGCCGTGCTCAACTCGAAACGTTTCGCGCGAGGGCCCGACGGGGGCCGGGCGCGGATCGCGGGCGTCGGGGCCGGGGTCGCGCCACGGTCGAAACGTTTCGCGCCACAGGGGAGGAGGCCCCGGCCAGGGGCAAAGGGAGGCATCCATGGCTCTGATCACGCGTCGCCGGCTCATGCTGTCGTCCGGCGCCCTCGTCGCCGCAGCCGCCGCAGGAGGCGCGCGGGCGCAGTCCGACGAGACGGCCACGCTGACGGTCCAGACCTTCGGCGGCGACGCCGAGCTCGCGGGCGTCACGGCGGCGGTCGCGCGCTTCAACCAGTCCTATCCCAACGTCACCGTGGATGTCTCCATAGACCCCATCTCCACGGGCTGGGGCGACTACGTGACCAAGGTCCTGGGCCAGTTCAACGCCGGGCGCCCGGCGGACGTGTACGGCACCGCCATCGAGACCTTCCGCGCCTTCGCCGCGCGCGGGCTCTGGCTGCCGCTCGACGACTTCCTCAAGGAGGCGAGCTTCTCGGACCTCGCGCCCTCGCTCATCGCGCAGAGCGCCTACGATGGCGTCACCAGCTACGTGCCGATCGGCTGGAACAACATCATGACCAACTACAACCGGGCGCTCTTCGACGCGGCCGGCGTGGCCTACCCGCCCCGGCGCGGCCAGACCTGGGACCAGTTCCGCGAGACGGCCATGGCACTGACCCAGAGGGACGCGGCGGGCAACGTGGTGCGGTTCGGCTACGAGGTGCCCAATCAGAACTTCTTCGTCCAGCCCTGGTTCCTCACCAACGGGACCAGCGTGCTCAACGCCGACTGGACCGGGTCCAACATGCTCGACCCCAGGGTCGCCGAGACGCTCCAGTTCCTCCACGACCTCATCCACGTGGACGGCGTGTCGCCCGTGCCGGGCGCGGACACCCTGGACAACCAGTTCATGGCCGGCCAGGTGGCCATGATCAGCCGCGGCCAGTGGATCGTGCAGAACGCCCGGGCCAACGGCCTCGACATGGACATCGCCGCGCCCCCCGTGCAGACCACGGAGGCCACCGTCATCGGCTTCGGCGGCTACGCCATCGCCAGGGACACGGCGCGCCCCGACATCGCCAAGGCCCTCGTGGTCGAGCTGACGAGCCGGGAGACGCAACGGGAGATGGGCGACCGGGGCGGCGGCGTGCCGGGGCGCCGCGACGCCATCAGCCCCGAGTTCCTCGCCTTCCCGCCCTCGGCCGACCTCTACTACGAGACCCTGCCCTTCACGATCCCCGTGCCCTCGCCCGCCAACTTCCAGGAGGTCGAGAAGATCTTCATCCGCCACTACGGGGCGATGATGGCCGGCGACGAGAGCATCAGCGACGGCACGGCCGCCGCCCACGCCGAGCTGGAGGACTCCTTCGCCCGCCTGCGCGAGCAGGGCGGCTGAGGGCGCGCAGTGCGGTCGGACCTCCAGCGGGCCGAGGCCATGGCGGGGTGGCTCTTCGCTGCCCCGGCCGGGCTCCTCTACGCCAGCTTTGTGCTGGCCCCCGTCCTGCTGACCGTGGTCCTCAGCTTCGCCTACTACGACCCCATGATGGGCTCGCGCTGGGTGGGCCTGGAGAACTACGAGAGGTTCCTCACGGACCCGCGCTCGCTCGGCATCCTGTGGAACACGCTGCGCTTCACGCTGTTCGCGGTGACGGGCAACGTGCTCCTGGGGCTCCTCCTCGCCCTGGCGCTGAACCGGGCCATGCCGTCCTGGCTCCTGTCGCTCCTGCGGCTGTCCTTCTTCCTGCCCGTGATCGTGGCGGCCGCCTTCGCCAGCATCGTCTGGAGCTACTTCCTGGCCGACGACCTGGGCGTCGTGAACCACTACCTGCGCCTCGCCGGCCTGCCCGGCGTGCGCTGGCTCACGGACGGGCAGACGGCCATGGCGTCCATCGTCATGGTGGACGTCTGGAAGAACGTGGGCTTCTTCGTGGTGGTGTTCCTGGCGGCGCTCCAGGGGGTGCCGCGGGCGCTGGTGGAGGCGGCGGCCATGGACGCGACGCCCGCCTGGCGCGTGTTCCTGCGCATCACGCTGCCCCACATCGCGCCGGTGGCCGTGTTCTGCGTGGTCTATGCCAGCATCGGGGCGCTCCAGGTCTACGAAAGCATCGTCATCCTGACGGGCGGGGGTCCCGGGGACGCCACGCGGTCCCTGTCCATCCTCATGGTCGAGCAGGGTTTCGGGTCCTTCAAGATCGGCTACGCGGCCTCGATCTCGGTCGTCATGACCGTCATCATCCTGCTCATCACGGCGGCCCAGCAATGGGTCTCGCGGCGCTGGGTGCGGCCGTGACGCGCACTCGCGCCGCCGCCCGCGCGCTCGACTGGGCCATCGTGGCCGTGCTGGCGCTGCTGGCGGTGGGGATGCTCCTGCCCTTCCTGTGGCTTTTCTCGATGTCGTTCCGGCCCGTCTCCGAGGCCTACCGGATGCCGCCGTCCTTCCTGCCGGACAGCCTGGACCTCGCCAACTACCGCGCCGTGCTCGACTCGCGGGTCCCGTTCCTGCGCGTCTACGGCAACTCGCTCCTGATCGCCCTCGTCGTCACCCTGGGCCAGCTGGTGACCTGCACCCTGGCCGCCTACGCCTTCGCGCGGCTTCGCTTCCGGGGGCGGGACGCGCTGTTCTCCGCCTTCCTCCTGGGCCTGATGTTCCCGGCGCAGGTGACCATCCTGCCCATCTACCTGGGCTACGCGCGCGTGGGCCTGCTCGACCGGCCCATGGGGCTCGCGCTCATGTACCTCACGTCGTCCTTCGGCATCTTCCTCGTCCGCCAGTTCATGCTCACCCAGCCCCGCGCGCTGGAGGAGGCGGCGCTGATGGACGGGGCGAGCCACTGGACCATCTTCCGCCGTATCTCGCTGCCGCAGCTGCGCCCCGCGCTCGCGGCGCTCGCCATCATCACCTTCACCCAGACCTGGAACTACTACTTCCAGGCCCGCGTGCTCCTGGGCCGCGAGGAGAGCATGACCCTTCCGGTCGCCATGGACGTCATGCGCGGCTACCTCGCCTCGGGCAACCTGTCCTTGGTCATGGCCGCCATGGCCATGTCGCTCCTGCCCGTGGTGCTCCTGTTCCTCGTCGCGCAGCGCTTCGTCATCCAGGGCGTCGCCATGAGCGGCATCAAGAGCTGAGGGGATCCGATGCTCGACCAAGGACATCCCGCCCGCCGCGCGGCCCTCTGGCCGGACCTGGCGGGCGTCCCCGACCGCTTCCGCCACGAAGGCGAGCGCGCCCGCCACTTCGCCTTCCCCCTGGGCGGCATCGGCGCGGGCGGCTTCAGCATCTCGGGCTCGGGCCGCCTCGTGGACTGGTCCATCCGCAACCGGCCCAACCTCCAGAGCTTCAACGGCTACTCCCACTTCGCCGTCAAGGCCGAGAGGGCCGGCCGCCTGCTCGACGCCCGCGTCCTCAACGGCCCCTACGACCTCGACCCCACCGGCGCGCCCGGGGCGCGGGCCCTGTTCGATGGCTACGGGCACGGGGCCAATAGGGCCACGCTCGTGGGCCTGCCGCACTTCCGCGAGGTGGAGGCCGTCCGCCGCTTCCCCTTCTGCGACTGGCTCTTCACCGACGCCCGCTTCCCCGGCGCCGTGCGCCTCTCCGCCTGGTCGCCCTTCATCCCCCACGACGCGGACGACTCGGGGATGCCCGTGGGCATCCTCGACTGGGAGGTCGTCAACGACGGCGGGGAGGCCGCCGACTACGTGCTCGCCGGCACCCTGGGCAACCACGGCACCAACAGCGGCGACCACCGCTTCGCCTCGGGCGGCGGCCTGAGCCTCGTCCGCCTCGACCCCGCCGACCCGGACGTGCCGGCGACCCGCAGGGGCGGGCTGGCAATGGCCGTGGACCGCGAGGGGGCCGAGCATACCGACCACCACTTCCGCGGCCAGTGGTTCGACGACCTGGCCGTGTATTGGCGCGAGTTCGCCCGCCCCGGCCCCTTGCCCACGCGCCGCTACGACGCCCCCCGCTCGCGCCACATGTACGCCCAGCCCGAGCACGCCACCCTGGGCGTGCGGCTCTCGCTGCCCCCCGGTGGCCGCGCCTCGGCCCGCTTCGCGATCTCCTGGCACTTCCCCGTCGGCGAGGCCTACTGGTCGCGCCGGGAAAAACCCGACGCCCCCATCCCCGAGGGGCCGTCGCCCACCTGGACCAACTGGTATGCGACCCGCTGGCAGGACGCGGAGGCCGTCGCCCGCGACGCCCTCCGGCGCGCCACCGACCTCCGCGCCCGCACCGCCGCCTTCCGCGACGCCATGGCGTCCTCGACGCTGCCGCCCGAGGCGCTCTGCGCCGCCACCTCCACGCTGGCGCTCCTGCGCACGGCCACGATCCTGCGCCTTCGCGGCGGCGAGATCTGGGGCTGGGAGGGCCAGCACCGCCAGGACGGCTCCTGCGAGGGCTCCTGCACCCACGTCTACAACTACCAGCAGGCGCTCCCGCACCTCTTCCCGGCACTGGAGCGCACGCTGCGCGAGACGGAGCTCACCCACAACATGCGCCCCGACGGCGGCCTGACCTTCCGCCAGAAGCTCCCCCTGGGCTCGGGGCTCGACGTCATCGGCCCCTGCGCCGACGGCCACTTCGGCGCCATCATCAAGCTCCACAGGGACTGGCGCCTGTCGGGCGACGACGCCTGGCTCGCCCGCTGGTGGCCGCGCGCCCGCCGCTCCCTCGAATACGCCTGGAGCCCGGACAACCCCGACCGCTGGGACCCGCGCCGCACCGGGCTCCTGTCGGGCCGCCAGCACCACACGCTCGACATGGAGCTGTTCGGCCCGAACTCCTGGCTCGCCTCCTTCTACGTCGCGGCCCTCCTCGCGGCCGCCGACATGGCGCGTGCCCTGGGCGAGGACGCCTTCGCCGCCCGCTGCGAGCGCATGGGCCGCGCGGGGGCCGCCGCCATCGACGCCCGCCTCTGGAACGGGCGCTGGTACGTCCAGGGCATAGACCTGTCCGACCGCGCGCTCGTCGCCGCCTTCGACGAGGGCCGCGCGGCCGGCGTCCTGGGCGACGGCTTCATGGACGTCTACTGGTCCGACGAGTTCGAGGAGGTGAAGTACCAGTTGGGCGAGGGCTGCCTGTCCGACCAGGTGCTCGGCCAGTGGCACGCCGAGGTGGGGGGCCTCGGGCGCTTCCTGGACGAAGGGCGCCTCAAGGCGGCCCTCCAGGCCGTCTTCCGCCACAACTTCCGCCCCTCGCTCGCCGACCAGGCCAACCCCTGCCGCAACTACGCCTTCGAGGACGAGGGCGGCCTCGTGGTCGCCAGCTACCCCGAAGGCGTCCGCGAGCCCATGGTGGCCGTGCCCTACGCCACCGAGGTCTTCACGGGCATCGAGTACGCCTCGGCCTCGCACATGATCATGAACGGGCTGGTGGAGGAGGGGCTGGCCGTGGTGAGGGCGGCGCGGGACCGCCACGACGGCACCCGCCGCAACCCCTTCAACGACATCGAGTGCGGCGCCTACTACGCGCGCGCGCTCTCCGCCTGGCAGGTGGTCAACGCCCTTTCGGGCCTGGTCCCGGACCTGCCGCGCGGCCGGCTCACCTTTGCCCCCCGCCTCCCGGGCGACCTCGTCCTGCCGTGGTCGGCGGGCGGCGCCTTCGGGCTCCTGCGCCGCCGACGGGGACGGGCGACGCTGGAGGTCGTCCTCGGCCGCCTCGACGCGCGCGAGGTGGTCCTGGACGGCGTCGCCCACGCCCTCGGCCCGCTCGGGCCAGGCGAGTCCGTGGCGCTCTGATGGCCGCCATCGCGCTCCGCGGGCTGCGCAAGGCCTATGGCGGCCTCGAGGTCATCCACGGCGTGGACCTCGACGTCGCCGACGGCTCCTTCACGGTCCTCGTCGGCCCCTCGGGCTGCGGCAAGAGCACCATGCTGCGCATGATCGCCGGCCTAGAGGACGTGACGGCCGGCGAGGTGCGCATCGGCGGCCAGCGCGTCGAGCACCTCATGCCCGGCGCCCGCGGCCTCGCCATGGTGTTCCAGAACTACGCCCTCTACCCGCACATGACCGTCGCGCAGAACCTCCGCTTCGGGCTGGAGAACCAGCGGCTGCCCCGGGCCGAGATCGCCCGGCGCGTGGCCCGGGCCGCCGACATCCTCCGGCTGGCGCCGCTCCTCGACCGCCGCCCCTCGCAGCTCTCGGGCGGGCAGGGGCAGCGCGTCGCCATCGGCCGCGCCATCGTCAAGGAGCCCAGGGCGTTCCTGCTCGACGAGCCCCTCTCCAACCTCGACGCCGAACTGCGCGCGGCCATGCGCACCGAGATCGCGGGCCTGCACCGGCGGCTCGGCGCCACCATGGTCTACGTGACCCACGACCAGGTGGAGGCCATGACCATGGCCGACACCATCGTGGTGCTCAACGCGGGCCGGGTGGAGCAGGCGGGGGCGCCCCTCGACCTCTACCTGCGGCCCGCCAACCTCTTCGTCGCGCGCTTCCTGGGCGCGCCGCCCATGACGGTCCTCTCCGGCCGGCTGGTCCGGCGGGACGGGGAGGCGGCGGTCGAGGCCGGGGGAGCCCTCGTCCCCTTGGGCTGCCGCGACGTGCCCCTCCCCGACGGGACGCCCGTCTCGCTCGGAGTCCGCCCCGAGCACCTGGAGCCCGGCGAGGGGCCATGGGAGGCGCAGGTGGCCGAGGTCGAGGTGCTGGGGGCCAGCACGGTGGTCCATGCGCGGCTGCGCGACGGCAGCCCCATCGCGCTCGCCCGGCCCGGCATCCTGGGGGCGCGGCCCGGCGACCGCCTGAGGCTCGGGGCGCGACCCGAGTCCCTCCACCTCTTCGACGAACGCGGCGCCGCCTTGCCCCCGCCGGACCCGGCCGGGGCCGTCGCGGCCCCATGGGCCCAGGCGCGCGCGGCCGGCTGAGGCCCCTGCGCCGACCCTCCCGGCGGCCGGTCCCGAGAAAACGCTTGCCAAACGGCCATACAAACGTTTGTATCTGGGCCACGACCCTGGAAGCGTCGCGCGAAGGAGCGCCGGACCATGCGACACGAACCCTGTTCCGTCCGCCCGACGGCCCTGCTGGCCGCGAGCCTCATCGCGCTCGCCACGGCGGCCCCGGCGCAGGAGTGCCTGGGCACGGCCGAGGCGCTGGCCCTCTCGGACGCCCAGGCCGCCGACATCTCGGCCCGCGGGCTCACCTTCGGCTTCCTCACCAACAACATCTCCGACGACTTCAGCCGCACGCTGGTGGCGGGCGGCGAGGCGCGGGCGGCCGAACTGGGCATCACGCTGTTGGTCAACTCGGCCGACTTCGACGCCAACACGCAGCTGAGCCAGTTCGACGCCCTCGTCCAGCAGGGCGTGGACGGCATCTTCCTGACGGCGGTGGACGCGGCCTCGATCGGCCAGGGCGTACTGCGCGCCAACGACGCGGGCATCCCCGTGTTCATCGTGGGCGGCGCGCCCGCGCGGGGCGAGGTCATCAGCGTCATGAACGCCTCGTCCTACCAGGGCAGCCTGGAGGCGGGCACGGCGCTCATGGAGCGCATCGGCCAGCCCAACGCCCAGATCGCCGTGCTCGGCATCCCCTTCGCGCTCCAGACCATCCGCGACCGCGAGAAGGGTATCCTGGACGCCATCGGCGCGGGCGGGGGCCAGCTCGTGTCGCTCCAGTCGGACTTCTCGCAGGACCGCCTCCTGGAGCTCGCGACCAACGTCATCCAGGCCAACCCGGAGCTCGACGGCATCTTCGCCACCTGGAGCCTCGCGGTGAACGCGGCGACCGAGGCGGTCAGGCAGTCGGGGCGCGACATCCCCATCGCCGGCTACGACGCGGAGGCGGCGGGCTACCTGGAGCTCGCCTCGGGCGACACGGACATCGTGGCCCTCTCGGGCCAGCAGGCGGCCGTGCAGGGTCGCGCCGCCATAGACGGGCTCGCCCGGTCCATCCTGGGCGCGACGCTCTGCCCCGAGATCATCACGCCCAACCTGCTCGTGACCGCCGACAACTACGCCGAGATGTGGGACGTCCAGTATCCCGGCGCCCCGCGTCCCTGGGAGCAGTGACGGACGAGCCGGCGGGCGGGGCGGCCCTCGCCCTCCTGGGGGTCTCCAAGCGCTTCGGCGGCGTCCTGGCGCTCGACGGCGTGTCGCTCGACATCCGCCCGGGCGAGGTCCACGCCGTCATGGGCGAGAACGGGGCGGGCAAGAGCACGCTCATGAAGGTCGCCTCGGGCGTGCACCGGCCCGACCGGGGGCGCCTGGCCCTGGCCGGGCGGGACGTGTCCTTCCGCTCGCCCGCCGAGGCCGCCGCCGCCGGCGTCCAGGTGGTGTTCCAGGAGCTGACGGTGCTCCCCAACCGCAGCGTGGCCGAGAACCTGCTCCTCGGCCGGGAGCCCATGAGGGCGGGCGGCCTCTGGCTCGACCGCGGGGCCATGCGGGAGGAGGCGCAACGGGCGCTGGACGCGCTGGGGGTGCCGCTGGAGGCCGGCGCGGAGGCGGGGCGGCTCTCGGCGGGGCAGCGGCAGATGCTGGAGATCGCGCGGGCCGTGTCGCGGTCCCCGCGCGTCCTGATCCTCGACGAGCCCACGTCGTCGCTCGGCCGCGCCGAGGAGGAGGCGCTGTTCGCCCTCGTCGCGCGGCTCAAGGCGGCGGGCGTGGGCCTCGCCTACATCACCCACCGCATGGCCGAGGTCTTCGCTCTCGCCGACCGCGTCAGCGTCCTGCGCGACGGGCGGCACGTGGCGACCGCCCCGGCGGCCGACTGGACGCGCGGGTCGCTCATCCGCGCCATGGTGGGGCGCGGGGTGGAGGAGCGGCGCGCGGGGGCGGGGGCGGCGGCGGCGCCGGAGCGGCCCGTGGCCCTGGCGGCGCGGGGGATCGCGCGGGGCGCGGCCCTGCGCGGCGCCGACCTGGAGCTGCGCGGGGGCGAGGTCCTGGGCGTGGCGGGCCTCATGGGCGCGGGGCGCACGGAGCTCGCGCGCGTGCTCGCGGGGGCGGACCGCCCCGAGGCGGGGACCATGACGCTGTTCGGGAAGCCATACGCGCCGCGCGGGGTGGCCGAGGCGGTCCTGGCCGGCGTGGCCTACGTGTCGGAGGACCGCAAGGCGCTGGGGCTGGTGCTGGCCCATTCCGTGGAAAGCAACATGGCCCTGCCCTCGCTCCGGCGCCTCGCGCGGCGGGGCTTCGTGAGGCGGGGGGCCGTCGCGGCACTGGCGCGGGAGTGGATGGGCAGGCTCGGGGTCAAGGCGGCCTCGCCCGGGGTGGCGGTGGAGACGCTGTCGGGGGGCAACCAGCAGAAGGTGGCCCTGGCCCGCTGGCTGGCCCTGCGGCCGCGCGTGATCTTGCTCGACGAGCCCACGCGGGGCGTGGACGTCGGCGCCAAGGCGGAGATCCACGCCCTCGTGCGCCGCCTGGCCTCGGAGGGGGCGGCGGTGCTGGTGGTGTCGTCGGAGCTGCCGGAGGTGCTGCAGGTCAGCGACCGCATCGCGGTCATGGCGCGGGGGCGCGTGGCGGGCGTGGTGGGCGCGGAGGGGGCGACCGAGGAGTCGCTGCTGGCGCTGGCCTTCGCGGAGGCGGCATGACGGCCGCGCCGCGCCCCTCGGGCGCGCGCCTCCTGCGCGACGCCATGCCGGTGCTGGGGCTGGCCCTGCTCGTCGCGGTCTTCGGGCTCAGCAACGAGCACTTCCTGGACGGGCGCAACCTGCAGCGGCTGCTCGTGGACGCCTCGACGCTCATGGTGGTGGCCTTCGGGATGACGCTGGTGATCCTGGTGGGCGAGATAGACCTGTCGGTGGGGGCGGTCGCGGCGCTGCTGGCCATCGTCTTGGCGCGGCTGCTGGAGGCGGGATGGGCCTGGCCGGTCGCGGTGCCGGCCGTGCTCCTCCTGGGGCTCCTGGCGGGGCTCCTCAACGGGGGCCTCACGGTGATCGGGCGCATCCCGTCCTTCATCGTCAGCTTGGGCACGCTGGCGGTGGCGACGGGGCTCGGGTTCATCCTCACGGGGGCGATCAGCGTGGCGATCCTCGACGGGGCCTTCCTGGACCTCTTCTACTCGGACCGCCTCCTGGGCGTGCCGGTGCCTCTCCTGATCGTCCTGGCCTGCTTCGCGGCCCTCCTCGTGCTGCTGCGGCGGACGCGCGCGGGCATGGAGATGGCGGCGGCCGGCGCCAACGCGGAGGCCGCGCGGCTGTCGGGCGTCCCTGTGGGCCGGCGCAAGGTGGAGGCCTTCGCGCTGCTCGGCCTCCTCGTGGGCGTGGGCGCGGTGCTGGCGGCCTCGCGGCTGGGCTCCGGGGCGCCGGACGCCTCGCCCACGCTGACGCTCGACGCCATCGCGGCCGTCATCATCGGGGGGGCCTCGCTGTTCGGGGGGCGCGCGTCCTTGCCGCGCACGCTGCTCGGCGCGCTTCTCATCGCCACCCTGGGCAACGGCATGGTGCTGCTCAACGTGCACGTTGACGCGCAGCTGGTCGTCAAGGGGCTCATCATCCTGGCGGCCGTGGTGCTGGAGCGGCTCGCGTCCGGCGGGGGGCGGGCGTGACGCGGGCGCGGGGCCTCGCCGACGCCGGCCTCTTGCTGGCCTTCGGGGCGCTGGTGCTCCTGCTGCTCCTCTGGAGCCCGGCCTTCCGCGCGCCCGAGAACATCATGAACATCGGGCGGGGGGTGGCGATCCTGGGGCTCGCGGCCTTCGCCATGACCTTCGTCATCCTCCTGGCCGAGATCGACCTGTCGGTGGGGGCGGTGGCCTCGGCCTCGGGCGTGGTGGCGGCGCTGGCCCTGGCGGGGGGCTGGGGGTGGCTGGCGGTGCCGGCGGCGCTGCTGGCGGGGGCGGCCTTCGGGGTGCTCAACGGGCTGCTGACGGTCCACGCGGCCGTGCCGTCCTTCATCGCCACGCTGGTCAGCTACTTCATCGCCCAAGGCGCGGCGCTGACCCTCACGGGGGGGCAGACGATCCTCTTCGAGGCGCCGACCTTGCGCGCCGCCTTCGCCACGGGGTCCGTCCTGGGGCTCAACGCGGCCCTCCTGTGGCTCCTGGCGGCCTTCGCCGTGCTGTGGTGGCTGCTCGCGCGCACGCGCTTCGGGGCGCACGTGCACGCGGTGGGCGGAGGCGCGGGCAGCGCGCGGATGCTGGGGCTCGCGGTGGACCGCATCCGCCTCCTCGTGTTCGCGGGCACGGGCGCGCTGATGGGGCTCGTGGGGCTCATCCTCATCTCGCGCATCGGCAACGCGCGCTCGGACGGCGCCGTGGGGCTCGAGTTCGACGCCATCGCGGCGGTGGTCATCGGGGGGACGGCGCTGTCGGGGGGGCGGGGGTCCTTGCCGCGCACGGCGCTGGGCGTCCTGCTCATCGGCGTGCTCAACAACGCCCTGGCGATCCTGGACGTGGACTACAACCTGCAGCAGGTCATCAAGGGGGTGCTGGTGGTGCTGGTGGTGCTGGCCGACCGCTGGGCGCGGCGGTGATCGAGGGGGCGGCCGAGCGGCTGGCCACCGGCATGGCCTTCGCGGAGGGGCCGGCCTGGGTGGCGTCCCACGGGACGCTGCTGTTCACGGACATCCCCAGGAGCCGGATCATGGCCTGGCGGGAGGGGCGTCTGGAGGCGTGGCTGGAGGGCGCGCGCTTCGCCATCGGCTTGGCCTTGGGCCGCGACGGGCGGCTCTTGGCCTGCGAGCACGGGGCGCGGGCGGTCTCGGCCATCGAGGTGCGGGCAGACGGCCTGCCCGGCACGCGCGAGGTGGTGGCGGGGTCGGCCGGCGGGCGGCTCCTGAACTCCACCAACGACGTGGTGGCCGCGCGGGACGGCAGCGTCCTCTTCACCGACCCGCCCTACGGGGTGCGCGAGGAGGACGGGGCGCTCGTGGGCTACTCCCAGGCCATGGAGCAGCCCCATTGCGGCGTGTGGCGCGCCACGAGGGACCCGACGGCGCCGGAGCTTCTCTCGGGCGAGGTCCACCGGCCCAACGGGCTCTGCCTGTCGCCCGACGAGCGGACGCTCTACGTCAGCGACTCCTCCGAGCGCTTCCGCAAGGTGGTGGCCTTCGACGTGGGCGCGGGCTGGCGCCTCTCGGGGCCGCGCGACCTCGCCGTCATGCCCGTGGGCGTGCCGGACGGGATGCGGGTGGACGAGGGGGGCAACCTCTGGGTGGGGGGCGGGGACGGCGTGCACGTGTGGTCGCCCGAGGGGCGCCCCCTCGCCCACGTCCCCGTGCCCGAGATGGTCACCAACCTCGAATGGGGCGGCGAGGACGGCCGCGACCTCTTCGTCACGGCCGTCTCGTCCCTCTACCGCGTCCGCACCGCCGTGCGGTCGGGGCGCGCCTAGGGGCGGAAGAGCGGCACGAGCGCCGGCGCGGCCGAGGCGCGGGCGAAGACGGGGGGCTCGCCCCAGGGGCAGGGGACGCGGGCCGTGGCGCCCCCCCCGTGGGTCGCGCCGGTCCAGACATGCACCCAAGGCTCGTCGCCGGGGAGCCTCACGTCCATCTCGGAGAGCCCGGGCGCGAGGACCGGGGCCACGAGCAGGTCGGGGCCGAGCATGTAGGCGCGCCCCTCGTCGTGCAGCGAGGGGTCGCCGGGGAAGTGCAGCAAGAGGGGCGCGACGACCGGGTCGCCGGTGCGGGCGTGGTGGGCGAAGGCCGCCTCCAGGTAGGGCCGCAGGCGCTCGCGCAGGCGCAGGAGGCGCGCGAGGGCGGCCTCGACCTCCGCCCCGTAGCTCCAGACCTCGTTGGGGCCGCCGGTGTCGGTGAAGATGCGGAAGGTCTCCTGACCGTAGGTGACGGGCTCGCCGGGGGCGGGAAGTGGGACGCCCTCGGGGACGCGGAAGCCATGCAGGCGGCAGATGGGGGACAGGACGCCGAACTCGAACCAGCGCACGAGCAGCTCGCGGAAGGCGGGGTCGGCCCCGTGGCCGTCGTAGAAGCCGCCGATGTCGGAGGTCCACCAGCCCATGCCGCTCATGCCGGCGTGCAGCGCGGCCGGCACCTGCGCCCGGAACCAGTCCCAGTCGCTCCACACGTCGCCCGACCACAGGATCACCCCCTCGGCCTGCGACCCCGCCCAGGCGGAGCGCGCGAGCAGCACGCCCTCCTTGCCCGCCTCCGCGAGGCCCTCGCGGTAGCGCCGCGCGTGCAGGAGAGGATAGGCGCAGATCATCTCGGCGCCGTTGCCCAGGGCCGTGCGCACGTGCTCGGGGTGGTTGGGGCGCATCTCGGGCTCGCAGGCGTCGAGCCAGAAATGGTCGAAGCCGAGGGCGACGTAGTTGCGCCGCACGATCTCCCAGTGAAGGTCGCGGGCGGCGGGGTTGAAGGCGTCGTAGTAGGTGAAGAAGCCCGGGCCCAAGGGGTCCTTGTCGGGGAAGGGGATGACCACCGGCACGCCGCGCTCGGTGGTGAGGATCAGCCCCTCGTCCACCATGCGCCGGTAGTGCTCCGAGGAAGCCGAGACGGTGGGCCAGATGGAGACCATCACCTCGACCCCCATGGCGCGCAGCTCGGCGACCAGGCCGGCGGGGTCGGGCCACTCCTCGGGGTCGAAGCGCCACTCGCCCTGGCGCGTCCAGTGGAAGAAGTCGATGACGACGCACGACAGCGGCAGCCCCCGCGCGAGGTGCTCGCGCGCCACGGTCAGCAGCTCGGCCTGCGTGCGGTAGCGCAGCTTGCACTGCCAGAAGCCCAGCGCCCACGGGGGGATGTCGGGCGGCGATCCGGTGGCCCGCACGTAGGCGCGCAGCACGTCGCGGGGGGTGTCCCCGGCCACCACCCAATAGTCGAGCCCGCCCGTGGCCTCGGCGGTCCAGCGCGTCAGGTTGCGGGCGAGCTCGACCCGGCCCGCCGCGGGGTTGTTCCACAGCAGCCCGTAGCCGCAGGAGGAGACGACGAAGGGAATGGCGACGTGGGCGTTCTGCTGGAGGAGCGTGGTGGTCACGCCCTTGAGGTCCATGCGCCCGTGCTGCGGCTGGCCGAGGCCCCAGAAGGACTCGCCCTCGCGCGCCCTGAAGGTCGCCTCCAGCCGCCAGGACCCCGAGGCCAGCGCCTTGAAGCTGCGCGCGCGGGGCCCCGCGAAGTGAGGCCGCGCCTCCGCCAGGAGCTCCTCCCCGGTGTCAGACCGCACGTAGCGGACGACGACCTCGCGCTTGACGTCCGCGCCGTAGCGCTCCTTGACGGACATCTCCACGCAGAGGCGGCCCACCGTCAGCGTGGCGCGTCCCGTGCCGATCTCCGCGGCGGCCTCGACGGGCGGGGGCGGCCGGAGCGCGCTCACCGGGGGCTCGACGACCCCGAGGCCCGGGCGGGCGCGGACGCGCACGGCGTCCGGCCCCCAGGGCTCGATGCGGAGGGTCTCGCCGCCGAAGCGGCACAGGAGGGCCGCTCCTTCCGTCCAGAAGGGTCCTGTCATGGGATCATCCGATGGCGAGATAGGCGCCGTCCATGATGACGGCCGTGCCCGAGACGTAGTCGGCCTCGTCGGAGGCCAGCCAGGCGGCCAGCGCCGCCACCTCCTCGGGCTGGGCGGCGCGGCCGGCGGGGATGGCGGCCGTGACGCCGGCCATGACGTCCGGCGGGATCGCGGCGACCGCGTCCGTGGCCACCAGCCCCGGCGCGATGGCGACCGCGCGCACGTCCGGCGCGTGGTCCACGGCGAGCGATCGCGTGAGCGCCAGCACTGCGCCCTTTGTGGCCTGGTAGGCCGAGAAGCCCCTCTCGCCCACGAAGCTCTGGACGGAGGCCGTGTTGAGGATGACGCCCTGGCCGCCCCGGGCGCGGAAATGCTCGACGGCCGCCTTGGCGCCCATCCAGTAGCCGCGGAGGCCGACGCCGGTGATGGCGTCGAACTCCTGGAGGGTCTGCTCGTGGATGGGCTTGAAGACGGCGGAGAAGGCGTTGTTGTGCCACACGTCGATGCGGCCCAGGCGGGCGACGGCCTCGGCGGCGAGCCGCTCCACCTGGCCGGGGTCGGCCATGTCGGTCCGCACGAAGAGGCCGCCGACCTCGTGGGCCACGGCGGCCCCGCGCGGGTCGATGTCGGCCACGACGACGCGGGCGCCTTCTTCGGCGAAGCGGTGGGCGCAGGCGCGCCCGATGCCGGTGGCGCCGCCGGTGACGAGGTACACGCGGCCGGCATGGCGGGAGGGCACGGGGAACATCCGCGCGCTCACGGGCGGGGCACCCCTGCGACGGTGGCCCCTCGCCGCACCTCTGCCGCCCCTTTGCCCATCGCCCTCGCCCGCCTTTCAGGCATATGGCAGGAGTGGGGCGGCGGGGTCAATGCAAACGTTTGTATCGGGGGCGGCATGACGGGGCTGGCATGACGGGGCGGGTCGGGCTCAAGCACCTGGCGGAGCGGCTGGGGCTCGACGCCTCCACGGTGTCGCGCGCGCTGCGGGGCGACGCGCGCGTGAGGCCCGAGACCGTGGAGGCGGTCCGGCGCCTCGCGCGCGACCTCGACTACCGGCCCAACGCGGCGGCGCGGACGCTCAAGGGGGGGGCGACCAACCGCGTCGCGGTGCTGCTGTCGCCGCCCCAGCAGCGCTTCGCGTCCCCTATCTTCCTCGAGCTGCTGGCCACGCTCGACCAGGCCCTGCGCGGCACCGGGCGCACGCTGGCGGTGTTCGCGGCGCAGAGCCGCGACGAGGAGCCCGCCATCGTCCGCAGCCTCGTCGAGGACCGGCTGGCCGACGCGGTGGTGCTGGGGCGCACGCGGGCGCGCGACGCGCGCGTGCGCTACCTGCTGGACCGGGGCTTCCCCTTCGTGACCCTGGGGCGGACGGACTGGCCGGACGCCCATCCGTGGGTGGAGATCGACTACGCGCGAGCGGGCGTCCTCGCCGTGGAGGCGCTGGCGGGCGACGGGGACGGGCGGCCGCTGCACGTGCTAGCCGCCCCGCCGGGGCTGCGCTTCGCGGACGACTACGTGGCGGGGGCGCGGGCGGCGGCGGGGGCGCTGGGGCTGCCCCCGCCGCATCTGCACCGGGGCGAGCTGACCGAGGACGAGGGTGCGGATCTGGCCGGGCCGATCCTGGCGGGGGGCGGGCGGCCGGCGCTGGCCTGCATCCAGGACTCCTTCGCCTTCGGCGCCTTCCGGGCGGCGGCCGCGCTGGGGCTGCGCGTGGGCGAGGACGTCACGCTCTGCGGCGGGCAGGACTTCCCGGGCTCCGAGCACACGGCGCCGCCGCTGACGACCTTCTCGACCGAGGACGCGCGGGTCGCGGGCCTCCTGAGCCGCGTGGTCCTGGAGCGGCTCGACGGCCAGGGGGGCCCCTGGGCGTCCCACGTCATCGCGCCCACCGCGATCCTGCGGGGCACGCACCGGCTGCGCGAGGGCTAGCCCAGGGCCGCCCAGACCAGCGCCGCCGCCCAGGCCTGGGGGCGGCAGGGCTCCAGGTAGGCCGGCGGCGGGACGGGGCCGCCCCGCGCGTAGCCCGAGAGCAGCTCGGGCAGCTGCAGGGCGGGCTGGACCGCCGCCATGTCCAGGAGGGCGCGACGGGCCGTGGCGGCCTCGGGGAGCCCGTAGCGGGCGAGGCCGGCCGCGAAGAGGCCGGTGTCGTGGGGCCAGACCGAGCCGTTGTGGTAGGAGAGGGGCTGGTAGCGGGGGGAGCGCGTCGAGAGGGTGCGCAGGCCCCAGCCGCTCCAGAGGTCCGGGCGCATCATGCGCCGGGCGACCCGGGCCGCGCGGTCGGGCGACAGCGCGCCGGCCCAGAGGAGGTGGCCGGGGTTGGAGGTGGCGGCGTCCAGGCGCCGGCCGTCCTCGGCCAAGGCGACGGCGTGAAGGCCCATGGCCTCGTCCCAGAAGCGCCCGTCAATGCTCTCGCGCAGGGCGGCGGCCTCGAGGGCGAGCGGGGCGCCGTCGGCGCCGAGCCAGGACTCCATGTCGGCGCAGGCGTCGAGCGCGGCGGCCACGTAGCCCTGGATCTCGACGACGGCGACGGCCCCGGAGGCGAGGCGCCCCTGCCCGTCGTGGATGGAGTCGTCGCTGTCCTTCCACGAGGTGTTCCAGAGGCCCTGGCCGCTGCGCGAGGCCGGTTCGCGCAGGAAGCCGTCGGGGGAGCGCGCGCCCTGCATCCACGCGAGCGCCCGGCGCATGGGCGCCGCGAGCTCGCGCAGGAGGGCGCGGGAGCCCGTGGCCGCGGCGTGGTCGCGCAAGAGGACGAGCCAGAGCGCCGTGGCGTCCGTGGTGCCGAAGTAGCGGCCGAAGGGCACGTCGCCGGCGCGCGCGAGCTCGCCCCGGCGCAGCTCGTGGGCGATCTTGCCGGGCGCCTCCTGCGCCACCGGATCCTCGCGCCTGCCCTGCTCGGCGGCGAGGTGACGCAGCGTTCCCTCCGCCAGCGCGGGGGGGCGGCCGCGAGGAGGAACCAGGAGGCGATGAGCCCGTCGCGGCCGAAGGGGCAGGCGAAGTTGGGCACGCCCGCGGCCAGCACCGGCCCCTGGGGCGTGGCGAGGGCCAAGGCCTCGAGGTCCGCGCGGGCGCGGACCGCGGCAGGGGTCGAGAGGGCGAGGGCGGCCTCGGCCCAGGCGATCCCCGGGGCCTCCGTGGGGTCCGGGAGCGTGGTGGAGAAGCGCACGCGGACCCTGAGGCGGCGCTCCGCGCCGGGGGCGAGGGCGAGCGCCTCGCCGGGCGCGAAGCCCTCCCAGGCGACGTGGGTGGCGGAGCGCACGCCGTCCTGGGCCTCGTAGGAGAAGGTCACGCCGCCCTCGCGCGTCTCCCGCGCGACGGGGTTGCGGGGGATGGCGCGAGCCCGGCCGCGCAGCGCGAAGCTGTCGCGGAAGTCGGCGTCCACGCGGAGGCCGGGGGTCAGGGTCTGCGCGCCGAGCGACTCGCAGCGCACCGCTAGGTCGTCGTCCAGGCCGTCGGCGCGCAGGGCGAGGCGGCGCAGGACCAGCACGTCCTGGCCGTGGCGGCTGAAGCGCGACCAGGCCTGCGAGGGGCCGCCCATGTCGGACTCGTGGTGCAGCAGCACGCAGCCGTCGAAGGCCCACGCGTAGTCGCTCAGGTGCCGCGTGTCGTGCAGGAAGACGCCCGCGACGCGCGGCAGGGAGGCCCGCGCCATGGCGTCGGAGGCGAGGAGCGCGAAGCAGGCCCCCCGCTTCATCGGCAGGGTCACTTCACGGCCTCCGCCGTCTGGCTGTCCAGGATGTAGCGCTGGAAGATGACGAACACGAGCACGACCGGGACGATGGACACGAAGGCCCCCGCCAGCACGAGCCCCAGTCGCCCTCGCCCTGGCCCGACTGCACGCGCAGGCCCATGAGGCCGACCTGCACGGTGCGCGAGGAGGGCGGCGAGGTGATGAGCACGAAGGGCCAGAAGAAGTCGTTCCAGGCCGCCTGGAAGGCCAGGATGGCGTTGGCCATGAGCGCGGGGCGCGAGTTGGGCAGCACCACCGACCACAGGACGCGCAGCCGCGAGGCCCCGTCCACGATGGCCGCCTCCTCGATCTCGCGCGGGAACCCCTCGAAGAACTGCTTCGTCAGGAGGACGGCCGTGGGGAAGCTCACGTGGTAGACTAGGATCACGGCCCAGGGCGTGTTGAGGAGCGTGAGGTCGCGCATGACGAGGTAGTTGGAGATGAACGTCACCTGCGCGGGGATGGTCAGCGACAGGATGACGAGGGCGAAGACGACCTCGCGGCCCCGGAAGCGCAGGCGCGCCAGCGCGTAGCCGGCGAGGGTCGCGAAGGCCATGATGAGGGCGACGCGGCCGAGCGCGACGGCGGCGCTGTTGAGGAGCCACCGCCCGAAGAGCCTCTCGCCCGTGGCGATGTCCACGGTCTCGTTGACGAGGCGGCGGTAGTTGTTGAGCATGAGCCCGAGCGCGCCCGGCGCCGCGTTGTCCCAGGAGGCCACGCGGCCCCGCCGCTCCATCCGCGTCACGGGCAGCGAGGAGGGCACCAGCACTTGGTCGCGCGGCGCCTCGGCGGTGAGCGGCAGGCGCTCGACGAGCGGGGTCGCGCCCCCGGCGTCGGGCGCGTAGGCGATGCGCCAGGTAAAGCGGGTGGCGGGCCAGTCGGCGCCCGAGCCGTCGGGGGCGCGCACCGTGAGGCTCTCGCGCCCGGCCTCCGACACGACGGCGTGGTCGGAGGCGAACTCCATGGTCAGCGCGGCGGCGACGGCCGATCCGGGGACGCGGCGCGGCACGTCCACGGTGGGCGCGACGATCCGCGTCCCCGGGGGGGCGGCGTAGGTGGTCTGGAAGAGCACCTCGCCGCCGGGTCCAAAGCCGCCCCAGAGGGGGCCGCCCCCGGCCTGCGCGCCGAGGTCGGCGGCGGCGGCCCAGGCCGCCGGGGAGACCTGCGGGAAGACGAAGCGGAAGGGGGTCTCCAGGGGGTCGTCCTTGAGCGACGCCAAGAGCGCGACCAGGAACGTCCCCAGCGCCAGCGTGCCCAGGAGGAGCAGCGCGAGCCACGTCCAGGCGAGCGAGGCGGCCTGCCGGCGGCGCAGCGCCGAGAGCGGCAGGCGGCCGGGCGGGTCGTAGGCGGCGGCGAGATCGGCCATCAGTTCACCTTGTCGGAGACGCCGAGGCGCCGCTGCAGGTAGACGATGAGGAGCGTGAGGATCGCCAGCACCACGGCGCCGGCGCTCGCCATGCCGATGCGGGGCGCCCCGCCAGGCGGGAAGGTGTTGTAGTAGGTGTAGTAGGCCAGCGTGACGCGGCTCTCGATGGGGGCGGCGTCGCCCATGATCGCCACCTGGTCGAACATCTGGAGGGTGCCGACGATCGAGAGGGTCACGACCCCGAAGGTCACCGGGGCGAGCAGAGGCACGGTGATGCGCGTGAGCTGACGCCACTTCGGCACGCCGTCGAGTTCGGCCGCCTCGTAGAGCGCCGTGGGGATGCTCTGGAGGCCCGCGAGGTAGAGGAGCATCAGCACGGGGATCGTGGTGAAGACGTTGATGAGCGCGATGCTCCAGAGCGTGACGGGCATCCACAGGACCGTGGCGCGCGTGTTGAGCCAGGAGATCGGCTCCGACCGGTCGCCGGTCGGCAGGAACCGCCCCACGAGCCACGCCGCCGCCATGGCGGCCATGAGCGCCCAGACCAGGAACAACGGGTCGAGCGGGCGCACGTCCCGGTAGCGGCGGCGCGCCAGGAGGACCAGCGCGGCCTGCGCCGCCGCGAGCACCAGCGCGAAGAGGAGCACCTGCCGCCAGTGGTTGGCGGTCCAGTTGGCCCCTTGGGTCACGAGCCCCTGGCGCGAGAAGAGCCACAGGAAGATCAGGGTCATCACCGTCGAGGAGACGACCGAGGGGACGTAGAACACCGTGCGGACCAGTCCCCGCGCCACCGTCATGCGGTTGACGAAGCTGGCCAGCAGCAGCGCCAGGATCGTCTTCGCCACCGTCACCACCGCCGAGAACAGCAGCGAGTTGCGCAAGGCGTGGCCGAAGAGCGGCTCGGTCACGATGTCGCGGTAGTTGGCGAGGCCCGCGAAGGACGGTGGCGTGAAGAGGTCGTAGCTGGTGAACGAGAACCAGAGCGTGCGCAGCGCCGCGTAGCCGAAGAAGACGGCCAGGAGCGCGAGGAAGGGCGCGAGGAAGAGCCAGGCGGTGCGCGCCTCGCGCGCGAGGAGGGGGTCGCGCATGGCCGCGCTCCTTCGGGGGATCGGGGGGCGGGCCCGCCCCCCTCTCGGGCGCCCGCGCCGGGGGAGGGCCGGCGCGCGCGTCGTCCCTCAGTCGGCCATCAGCTGGTCGAGGCGCCCCTGCGCCTCGGCGATGGCCGTGTCCACGTCCTGCTCGCCCGGCATGACGCTGTTGAGCGCGGCGTTGATGGGCTCCATCCAGGCCCCGCCGTGCCGGTCGAAACAGTAGAGGGTGGCGCCCGCCCCCTGCGCGCCCTCGAAGGCGAGCCGCGAGGCCACAGCCTCGGGGGTGGTCTCGGCGAAGAACGGGTTGTCCTGGAGCGACAGCCGCGACGGGATGGCGAGCCCGCGCTCCAGGACCCATTGCTGGGCCTCCTCGGAGGTCAGGAGCTGCAGGACTTCGCGGCCATCGCCCAGGCGGCGCTCGCCCTGCGCGACGAGGCGGTCGCGGGGCGGCCCGCCCGGCGCGTGGTCATCCCCGTGCGGCTCCTGGTGCGCGACACCTGACGACGCGGGCAGGTCCTCGTTGACGGGGGCCGGGGGCGGCCCCTAGTCTGGGGGAGGGGCCAGGCGGACGCGCGCCAGGCGCGGCGCCGGCCCCGGGGGGGACCGCCATGCGGGGGGCCATCGGGGCCGGCCGTGGTGAGCCGGCGGCGAAGGCCCCGCCCGGCGGGGCCGTCGCGGGGGGACCGGCGTGACCGACCCGCTCCGGTCCATCCGCATCGGCACCATGATCCAGGCCACCGCCGGCGGGGCGGCCGCGCGCATCGCCGAGCTCGCGGACGCGGGCTTCGAGAGCTTCGAGCCCTTCTTCTGGCAGACCACGAACGGCCGGGACCTCGCCGAGCTGGGCAAGCGCTGCCGCGACGCCATCGGCGACCGCGACGTCGCCATCACCACGCTGGGCATGTTCGGCAACCCGCTGGAGGGCGAGGACCTGGATCGCGCCACGCTCCAGGGCTGGCGCGACTGCATCGCCGCCGCCCGCCACTTCGGCGCCACCTGCGTGGCCGGCTTCACGGGCCGCCTGCGCGGCAGGCCCATCCCCGAGAGCCTGCCGCGCTTCAAGGAGGTCTGGGGCGAGCTCGCGCGGCGCGCGGCCGACGAGGGCGTGCGCATCGCCTTCGAGAACTGCGCCATGGACGGCACCTGGGCGGCGGGCGACTGGAACATCGCCCACAACCCCGACTCCTGGGAGCTGATGTTCGACGCGCTGCCCCACGACAACCTCGGGCTCGAATGGGAGCCCTGCCACCAGCTCGTCGCCCTCATGGACCCCCTCCCGCAGGTCAGGAGGTGGGGCAGCCGCATCTTCCACGTCCACGGCAAGGACGCCACCGTCCGCTGGGACGTCATCCGCGAGCACGGCGTCTTCGGGCGCGAGCCCTTCGCATGGATGCGCACGCCGGGGTTCGGGGACTCCGACTGGACGCGCATCATCACCGAGCTGCGGCTCGCGGGCTACCAGGGCAGCATAGACATCGAGGGCTGGCACGACCCCGTCTACCGCGACGCGCTGGAGATGACGGGGCAGATGGCGGCGCTCGCGCACCTCAAGCGGGCGCGGGGCGGGGACCGCTTCGTGCCGGGCACGGGGCGATACGAAGGGGGCGACCCCTCGCTGGCTTGAACGAGGCCGCGCAAGCGGCCGAAAGGGGAGGAGAAGGCATGAAGGCACTTCTGGCGGGGACGGCGCTGGCGCTGCTCGCGGGCGCGGCGAGCGCCCAGGCGCTGCGCGACGACTGGTGCTCGGACGTCTCGATCCGCTTCTTCGTGGGCGGCGCCGAGGGCGACGCCTTCGGCACCATCGTCTACAACGGCGCCGTGCAGGCCGCCCAGGACACGGGCGCCCAGGTGGACTACGTGTTCTCCGGCTGGCAGATGGAGCGCATGACCCAGCAGTTGCGCGAGGCCGTGGCCGCCGCGCCCGACGGCATCGCCATGATGGGCCATCCCGGCACCGCCTCCATCATGCCGCTGGCCGAGCAGGCCGCCGCCGCCGGCATCCGCATGATGTACCAGAACGTGGACGTGCCCGACGTGCGCGCCCGCTTCGGCGGCGGCTACGTGGGCGCCAACCTCCAGCCCCAGGGCTACGCCTTGGGCCAGGAGGCCGTGCGCCGCTTCGGGCTCGGCGCGGGCGACACCGCCATCGTCATCGCCGACTGGACCCAGGAGGAGCGCGTGGTGCGCGAGCGCGCCACCGTCCAGGCGCTCCAGGACGCGGGGTTGACCGTGGTCGAGCTGTCGGCCACGCCCGAGATGGCCGCCGACCCCAACCTCGCGCTGCCCGTCATCACGGCGGGGCTGCTGGCCAACCCCGACACCCGCCTCATCGCCTATCCGGGCGGGCAGATGCTGGGCAACGCCGGCACCTTCATGCAGGCGGCCGGCAAGCAGCCGGGCGACGTCATCAACATCGGCTTCGACACCTCGCCCCAGATCGTGCAGGCCTTCGAGCAGGGCTGGGTGCAGCTCACCTCGGACCAGCAGCCCTTCCTGCAGGGCTACCTGCCGATCCTCAGCCTCTGCCAGCAGGCGGTCTATGGCCTGGGCGCGATCAGCGTGGACACGGGCGCGGGCTTCGTCACGCCCGAGAACTACCAGGACGTGGCGGACCTCGCCACGCAGGGCCTGAGGTGAGGAAGAGCCGGGGGACCCGCGGGCCCCCCGGACCCCCCGCGACCGGATGCAGGCCATGACCGACAGGCTCATCGAGCTGAGGGGCATCACCAAGTCCTACGGCAACGTCTTCGCCCTGGGCGGCGTGTCGCTCCACGTGGACCGCGGCGAGGTCGTGGGCCTCCTGGGCGACAACGGCGCCGGCAAGAGCACCCTCATCAAGATCCTCGCCGGCGCCGTCAGGCCCACGGGCGGCACCATCCTGGCGCGCGGGGCGCCCGTCACCGGCTGGAGCCCCGCCCGCTCGCGCGAGAGCGGCATCGAGACCGTCTTCCAGGACCGCGCGCTGGCCGTCCAGCAGACCATCGTGCGCAACATCTTCATGGGCCGCGAGATCGCCGGGCCCTTGGGCTTCCTCGACGTGGCCCGCGAGCGCGCCGAGGCCGAGCGCCTCATGCGCGAGATCGGCTTCACCTCGCGCGTGTTCACCCCCGACAGCATCGTGGGCCAGCTCTCGGGCGGCGAGCGCCAGGGCGTCGCCATCGCGCGGGCCATCTACAACCGCGCCGACCTCATCATCCTCGACGAGCCCACCACGGCGCTGTCGCTCACGGAGACCGAGAAGGTCTTCCGCTTCGTGCGCGCGGTGCGCGCCTCCGGGCGCTCCATCCTCTTCATCGGCCACAACATCCACCACGTCTTCGACATCGCCGAGCGCTTCGTCGTCCTCGACCGCGGCCGCGTGGCCCTGGAGGCGACCAAGGCCGAGGTGGGCACGGCCGATCGCCTCATCGCCTTCATGGAGCACGTGGCCCATCCCGTCGGCCCGAACCCGCTGGGGCCCCCCACCGAAGGGGCGGCGGCATGAGCGCGACCACCCCCCAGGCCGCCCCCGGGCGCCGCCCCGGCGCGCGCTTCGTCTCCGACAACCGCGCCTGGCTCGGCACCTTGGGGGTCTTCGCGGTCATGATGGCGGCCTTCCTGGCCGCCGCGCCCGGCGTCTTCACGCAGTGGCCCACCTACGGGGCGGTGCTGGTCACGCTGCCCGTGGCGCTCTTCCTCGTGGTGCCGCTGGTCTTCGTGGTCGTCGTGGGCGAGATCGACCTCAGCTTCCCCGCCACCATGGGCTTCTCCGCCCTGGTCTTCGCGGCCCTCGTCCAGGCCGGCGCCGCCCCCATCCTGGCCATGCTCGCGGCCGTCGCCACGGGGATGCTCGTGGGCCTCGGCGTGGGCGCCATCGTCGTCTACGCGGGCCTGTCGTCGCTGGTGGCGACGCTGGGGCTCAACTTCCTGATCCGCGGGCTCATCATGATCCTGACGGACGGGCGCAGCATCAGCCTGCCCACGATCGGCCAGAGCTGGACCTACGCGGTCTTCTCCTCCTCGCTCTGGGGCATCCCCGTGCAGGTCTTCTGGGCCCTCCTGTTCGTGGCCCTCTCGGTCGTCGTCTTCAACCGCCACCGCTTCGGCGCGCGCGTGAAGGCGGTGGGCGACAACCCGGACTCGGCGCTCCAGATGGGCATAGACGTGAACCGGGTCCGCGTCATGACCTTCGTCTTCATGGGCCTCGGGGCCGCCTTCGCGGGCGTCTTCTCGACCATGATCAACTTCACCTGGTGGCCCACAGCCGGGGACGGCTACATGCTGCCCACTCTGGCGGCCGTGTTCGTCGGCGGCACCCCCACCTGGGGCGGCGTCGGCACGGTCCTGGGCGGGGCCATCGGCGCCCTCATCGTGAGCTTCATCCAGACGGGCATCGTGGCGGCCGGCCTGTCGGGCTTCTACGTGCAGTTCTTCAACGGCCTCATCATCATCCTGTCGCTCCTGGGCCACCGCTGGAACCAGGTGCGCTACCGCTGAG